>Ga0325404_1004339_pt1 | contig 15086 bp, 10 predicted proteins | sample PopdelMetagenome_18_FD_205664 | JGI IMG/M metagenome (GOLD analysis project Ga0325404, IMG submission 205664) | Populus deltoides microbial communities from Bellville, Georgia, United States - Xylem-Control-R1 | ecosystem: Host-associated > Plants > Phyllosphere > Stem > Wood/Secondary xylem... | reverse complement strand
AAATGAACTCCATGCTACAATTAATTTAAAAGCAAAACAGAGCACTTAAGTGATGTTTGTTTAATTTGGTACCAATTAACCCACTTTGAAAGTGAGAATATAATTGGGAGTGCGATTTAGTCGAGACCCATAAATATCCAGCATTGGTTTACCTTTCCACCTCAACCCAACCCCACATATAAAAAGATTGCGACTGCTTGTTATTAAAGAAAATTATAAAGAAAACAATTGGGAAAGCGATTTGTGGTGCATGCATTGAACTGTGCTTCATAATTTCCTTAGAACCGAAGATTCAGAGGCAACTAAAAAGAAGCACTGGGTAAAAAAACATGAGGGCAACGTCTTGGAGAATTTACACAACCTCCCTTTTCGACCATTGCAATCTAGATCTACCATGGCTGACCTACAGGTTTTCTGGAATGAAAACATATTAAACAAACAGCTTAATCAGCATGTGTCTCTAAAATGTAAGAGATGCACTACTTGAACGCCTACAAGATTAAGATTTTATGTTATAACAAGTTTCATGGATGACACGATTATATTCTCTCAGGGATTTGCATTCCAGGTAATGAGGATAAGGTTCAGGGCTCAGCTGTATATATCCACGAGTAAAAATAAATGATAATGGTGGGAAGGAGGAGGAAATGTGGTATAATCCCAATTGGAGAGATGAAGCGTTCATGAAAATCCCAGATGCGTGCTTCAATGATAGAGATGATTGATTGGTGCTTGAAAGAAATGTGAAAGGGGCACACAGAATACCTTGGAACAGAAGAAATAGTGGTTAAGGAAGTTGGTGAAGGAGATTATTGCAGTCACTTTTAGCTTGTATGTGCTTTTATTTCTCATTTAGGTGATTGCAGTGTATGTGACCATTTAAGGTTACTTAACAGCATGCATCAGTAGTTAAATTTTGTTAGGCTAAACTTTATCAGCTTGAACGATGCCTGGGCACTAAAAGAGAGCAAACTGATGCCTAATTCAAGGTTTCAGTTTCAATAGTCACAGAATGAGTCTTAGCTATGCAAAACAAATGCCATTTTCAGAATCTTCAAGTCAAAAACAAGCATTAGAAAAGTAAGTTTGCTACAACGAAGTATATGCATGTTTGCCTTTTAGACCATCATACGGGCAAACAAACTTAGGGCAGCTTGCGAAACATGCTGACCCTGATTTAAGGCTTCAGACAACAACCTGAACTTTGAAATAGCCAGTCTTTCAAAACTACTAAGGACTTGCTTTTGGCTGGAGATAGAATGTTTAAGCAGGTGGAGGTGAATCGAACCTGTCATGCTTTGGGGGGTACGGTGGTGTCGGTCCTGGAATGTAAGGTACGATAGGAGTGCCATGCTCAATTGGGCTGGACACTGTAGTGACAGTAGATTTCAAAGCTGGATCAATCTGGCTGTGGCCCTCGAATCTTCGTTGTCTGTCTGAATCTCCTCCCTAGAGATTCCCTGTCTCTAGCTTCCCTCCTGGATACAGAGAAATCACATAAATAATAGGAAGAAAATCCATTAATTTGACATTTAGCAGTCTTATATTTCAAGATTCTGAATTTCTCATCCTACAGCACAAACAAATGCCTTCTTGGCAACTTCATAAATTCATGTACGGGGCGGATTTAGGATTGAGTCAGATGTTAAAGAATTAAGTATACCTTTAGTTCTTTCACTGGTATGCTAGCTGCCATACCATCTTCAGTTTTGGGGAAATTCACATCTGGGTTTAACGTGATATAACAGAAATGATCAGAAAAGAGACAACGTCGGACTTCAATTAACAATTTGAACATTGTTTTATGTCACGAGTCATAATCAATGTTCAGATGATCGGTGCAAAACACTCTGATGAGCTCGAAATAATCGATCTCGTATGACATCTCCATTAATATGGAAAAGGTAGGGCCACTCACTTTATTAACTCTGTGCAAAGGTGAACCACCTATACAACTCTGTTCAGCAGAATCATGAACTGTCATGTTCATTGTTTAGATCCACGTAAAGTTCAACTGGAATCTAGGCTTCTATATATTTTCCTTCGGCGCCTTTTTTTCCCCAAAGCATTTAACATCTCTAAAAGGGTGCACAGGTATTTGTTATTAGCAGGCGATCTGTTCGTCTTGTAGCTAGTAAATAATTGCAGTAACAGTAAAAGAAAATGGATACGCTCTGACTAAGAACAAACAAAGAATTGGGAAAATTTAACATGAGATTGGCAAGCACAAATTTAACTTTACATGTTTTCTGTGGTGTGTTTATGCATGTCATCACAGAAACCAGATCAAATAATATGCCCGAATTTGTTAAGAATGGATAGGGTGATTACAATAAAAGGTCAGTCCTCCATCATCCTCAAGGACACACCGGAGAAAATGGACTTTATCCACTCCTATCTTCTACGTGATTATCAGTGGTCCTGTTTGGCGAGTGTGAGATAAAATTAAGAATCATTATTGTTCTGGTGTCAGGGATCCTATATAAAAAGATATCAGTCCCTACTGACACCCAGTTCGGGCAAAGTGCTCAAGAATAGTTGACTTGAGTAAACGTTTGCAGTTTCTCTTTAGCTCTACACGGATGATAAGAAACAGTCTTTCGCAGTTCGGTGCTTCTATGTCTGTTGGTGCAGAGCACGTTCCATGATTAAGGGAAGTCCATTCAAAGTGCAAGCATAAATTACATGATAGCACAAAAAGGAATGTTAGCATCATCAGGGCCAGGACCACTACACATGTGCTTGTTAAGCAGCTAGCTAAAATGGAGAGGACACCACACGCTGTAAAGCATTGTCAAATCATACAATACATAAAGGTAGGATAAAAGTAATGATATGGAATTCTTACGTCAAGAGCTCATTCAATGTAGATCAAGGAAGTGAGATAAGGGAAAAGATAGTAAACAAAAAGATTTTACACTATTAGAGCATAATCTTCGAACAATCAGTTGGAATTTGCGGCAAAATCTACAAGTTTTAAGTGCCAAAAAGAATTGCCTCCGGTCTTCCTCCGGTTCTTAGCCCTATAAATGATAATTCTGGATCCATTACTTAGTAATGATGGTGAAACTTAGATCATGATCCTTTAATTACAGACCTTGCTATCAAAAGAAAACACTTGGTGATTGCTTACTCTACTTTATGCTCGACAGGCACATGCATAGATGATGGACCGTGAAAAGGAAATTGTTGGAAACAGAAAGATGCATGGCCCAGTGGTCCAAGGGGATCATTGCTTAAATGGTAATGGAGTTCGCATGGAAAAGTTTATGCACCATTACTTTGGGGTTTGGCAACGAAAGCGAGTCCATATACAGTCGTCTGAAATATAATGGTACTATTAAATCAATCAGAAGATCAATATTTAAAAAAAAAAAAAAACATATTTTTAGCTTGTAAAAGACAAGGACCAGAACAAAAATAGTGATACCTCGATGAATATGAAAGCATTCTGACACTGTACTTTTACCAGCACAACACTACAAGTGTTACAAATACAGCTAAACTGTGGCAGAGAAACAGAGGGAAAATATGGCAACAAGGAGCAAAGAACTTATGGTCGTTCCTCTTGAAAATTTACTTAGAATCTATATGTAAAGATAGAATAAAATTCAATGAACAAGGTATTAAAATGGAACTATATATATATATATATATATATATATATATATATATATATATAAAACTTGGGTTAATAGAACTTACCATGAGAAGAGGAATGACTGGAAGACATAAAAGTCGTCCCAGCAAGAAGGATCAAAGCCCAGAATCCAAACACAGCCGATATCCTCGCCATGTCTCACAAACGAACAAATTGAAATTCCCTAAATGCCAAGTACAAATTTAACAGTGGGTTTTGCTGTTTGATAACTCTAAACGTTTGGGTTTTTTAAAAAAAATTAGCACAATAAATTTAAAGTTTTGTCTATTTAAAAAGATTTAGTGAAATAATATACTTTGACCGTGTCACGTTTCAAAAACATGATTTTAGTAAATGTTTCTATTAAAAAGCGCAACATTAATTAAAATTTAAATTTTCATTGTTTCGAAGAATACACAAACTAGATACCTTCTCTCTCTAAAAGCCAAACAACACCCTTATAGTCTCCCTAAAAAACCCATCAAATACTTTTATTTTGCCTTTAGAACAACAAAAAATCAAACACATCCAGTCTTTAAGTATCCTCGGACGTGTTCTAGGTTCAAAATCAATTGTTCCCTTTACTATCATCATTTTCATCACCTCCCCAACCATTTTTCTAGTTTTACAAGTAAGGTAAATATATTACATTGCTATGAATTTAATGAATTTATGTTTGATTTGGTTGAAATGAAATAATTAATTAGGTTAAATTTAGGGTTAGTTGAATTAATATTAAATTACTTAACAATGTCATCAATTAGGGTTGATTTGACATAGTTGAACATGAAAAAAAAAAAAGTTGAATTAATTACTTCAATTAGTTATGTGTTGCATTTAATTGATGTTAAGTTATCGAATTTGAAATTTTATGTGTATTTTTAGAATCAGCTAATACTGTAATTAACTACATTTGATAATTTCATATAAAAAAGCACAAATGCAATAGAATTATGATGAATTACATGTTACATTGAATTGTTGATAAGTTGATGAATTTGATATTTTCTTTGAATTATATTAACTTGCTATGAGTTTGTTAATTTAATGCAATTAAGCATAAAAATATCAATTAGATTTCGTATAATTAATTACGAGATGACATGAATGCGTGCTGCCGCATGCTTATAAAACAAATTCACTTGATAGTGTTATACTTGTGAACCAGCGTTAGATAAATAATAAAAACTAAAGGTATGATGGAGCAAATATTTCATGACGGAGAAAAAAGTTATGTTGGTGATCAAAAACTTATAGACTGAACAAAATGATTTGTAGCACTCTACAGTATTTTGTGAGGAAAGATACAGTGCTTTCGCCACATGATTTAGCTTTTCTGTTAATAAAAAGCAAAAAAAATTATAAAGCTAAATTCTCTACCAACTTAATATTAAAAAAAACCAACAAAGATAATTTTGGAAGGAAAAAAAACCTATGAGGAAAAACATTGTAGCAATTGATAATGTTTTGTGAGGAAAAGTACAGTGTTTTCCCTAATAAAATAAAATAAAAAACCATTTAGAGAAATATTGTAGCAACTCACAATGTTTTGTGAGAAAAACTACAACGCTTTTCTCATATGATTTATCTTTATTGTAATTATAATTCTTAACCAACTTAATATTCAAAAAAAATCGACAAATATAATTTTAGAAAAAATCATAAAAAAAATCATATGGGAAAACACCGCAATAATTCATGGTATTTTAAAAAAAATTACAAAGCTAAATTCGTAATTAGCTCAATATTAAAAAAATTTGACAGGGATAATTTAAAAAAAACAAAACAAAAAAAAACCACCAAAAAGGGGGGGAAAATCATGTTGGAAACACTGTAGCAATTCCCAGTGTTTTGTGATGAAAGCTACAGTTCTTCCCCACATGATTTAGCCTTATTTGTAATGACTTGTAATTGTAATTCTCAAACAACTCAAATTAAAAAAATAAAATTGACAAAGATAATTTAAAAAAAATTATAAGAAAAAAATCATGTGGAGAGACACTGTAACAATTCACACTGTTTTGTGAGGAAAGCTACAATGCTTTCCCCACATGATTAAGTTTTATTACAAAGTTAAATTCTAACCAACTCAATATGAAAAAAAAAATCTACGAAGATCATTTTGGAAAAAATATTACAAAAAAAGAAAACACAAAAGAAATTGGAAAAAAACCATGTGAGGAAAAAATGTATCAATCCATAGTGTTTTGTGAGGAAAAACTTGTATTTACTTGTAATTGCAATTCTTAACCAGTATAATATTTAAAAAATAAAATTGACAAAGACAATTTTAAGGAAAAACATAACAAAAACAGAAAAAAAACCATGTGGGAAAAAACATTGTAGCAATCCATAGTAAGTTACGAAGAAAGTTACAATGATTTCCTCACATATTGTAACTGTAATTTTTTACCAGCTCAATATTAAAAAAATAAAATAAAAAAAGATAATTTCTGAGAAAATTATTAAAAAAAAACTATGCGGAGAAACACTGTAGCAATCAACAATGTTTTAAAGAAAAAAATTACAAAACTAAATTATTAATCAGCTCAATATTAAAAAAAATCGACAAATATAATTTTAAAAAATAAAAAAATAATAAAATAGAAAAACTATGTGGGAAAACACCGCAGCAATCCACAATATTTTAAAGAAAAAAAATTACAAAGCGAAATTTTTAACCAGCTCAATATTAAAAAAATCGACAAATATAATTTTGAAAAATAAAAAAATAAAATAGAAAAACTATGTGGGAAAACACCGCAGCAATCCACAGTATTTTAAAGCAAAAAAATTACAAAGAAAAATTTTTAACTAGCTTAATATTTTAAAAGTAAAATCAACAAAAATAATTTTGGAAAAAAATTAAATGCAAAAAAAAAAACAAAACAGAGAAAAGTTGGAAAAAAATGAAAAAAAAAAAAGGAATGCACTGTGGATTATTGTTGTAATCCACAGTGATTTTGGGTGTGAGGGAACCACTATTCCCTCACACCATTTAGATGTATGTATAATGTTTATTTTAGATGTATGTATAATGTTTATTTTTTGGTGAATTTGCCTTAACGTTAAGTTTTGGGAATTTGAGTGAATTTGATATGGATTTTGCCAATTAGTGTTGGGGTAATGCAATTTAGTTAAAATTGCATCTAATTGACCAAAATCTAATTATTGTTTTTACAGAATATCTTATGATATATTTTTGTTATATCATTATGGTGGCACTATTGTTCATGATGTGAATAGTGGTACCACATACAATGACGAGAGTAATTTATTGTTAAATGGTAATTTAGACATATCATATACAAAAATGAGAAACAATTTGTCATGGATTTGGGTAAAATTATAATAATATTTGTCGCACGTGTGCGTCGTCGCGGCAATCATCCACCATCTCAAGGAAAAATGGTAAGGTCTATCTGGTAAATATGAAGAGACAAGGAATTCTTGTCTCTTATCAGTAAAATATGGACTGGGAGTCGCCACCTAATAATTTGGTCGCTAGGAACCCTAACTGGTCTCAGAGATCAGGTACGGAGACTGGTTGCATAAAGGGAAGGTATTAGTACCTCAACTACGTCTTACCTAAGGTAAGCTGCATTGTTTTGTTGTCTGATAAAATTTAATACCGGATTCGTATTGTTGAAATGACAAAAAAACAAATCGAGATTAAACAAAACATAATAAAAAAAAAATGGGGAAATCACAAATATTGAACAATATATATATATATATATATATTTTAATTTTTGAAAATGAGCCAAACCTGGCCCAAATGTATAGGCTGGGCCGAACCTGGCCCAACTATGTGGGTCGGAATCAGCCCAACCCGTGTGAACAGTGTCCTCCACTGTTCACATGCTACGTGAACAATGGAGGGCAGGCAGGGACGAAGTCAAAGAAACAAAAGGGAAGAAGGGCTGACCTGTGGTGGTTGCTGTCGTTGGCGGAGCTACTAGAGTCGACAGGCAGCGGCTCTGGGGGTTCGCGGTGGCCAGTGGTGCTACTCCTTCTTCTTCCTCTCTCTTCTGTTTTTTCGGTCTTCTCCCTCTCTTCTCTGTTCTTGCTCTTTTCTCTTCTCTTTTTTTTTTCTCTCTTCTGTTCCCTCTCTTTTTTTTCCTCTGGTTTTTTCTTCTCCTCCCCTATTTTTATAAGCAAAAACAGGGGAGGGACATGGTTGGGGTGGCCATTGTGTTGTCGCCCCTCCACCGCCCTTCCAACACATTGAAACTATGGGGTGTGTCGGTGTCTTTTTGAAAGGGAGTCGGCGTCTTTTTGAAGGGAGAGATGGCGGTGATAGAGGAAGAAAAATCTTCTTCTTCCCCTGCTTCGCGCGTCCAGGGGAAGAAGAAGACCCACAGTGCCGTTCAAAATAGCACCATTTCGGCCTTTTTTTTTGTGAATAGTATATGAAACGGCGTTGTTTTTCCCAAAACGCGTCGTTTCATTTAAATGGGAATTGGCGCCAAAAACGCATCAGATTCAAAATCAGGCCTTCAATTTACACGTGTTTTGCATTTTGGTCCTTGATCTTAGATTTCTTCAATTAAGTCCCTAATTGGCCATCAAACTTCAATATTTATGCAATTAAGCCCCTGATTTGACCAAATTAACTCTCAAAATTATATTTTGACCCCAAAACTTGAATTTCTTCCAATTAAAGCCCAAATTAACTCCAAAATCAATTTTTCTTGCAATTAAAACCTCCATAGATTCAATTAAACCTTCAATAAAATTTAATTGAGTCCATAAAAATCTGATTTTGGACTTTTCTTCCTCAAATTGAATTTTTTTTGTCAACAGGGCTCTCATCAGTCAACAAAATACTGTCAAATTTTAATTTTTGTATTTTTAAACCTCCTCAACCGATTTTTGACCATTTTCTGAGCATTCTGGCATCCTCTTTTCACTGTTATATTTTTTGATAATATTTTTTTGATTTTTTTTGTATTTTATTTTTTTGAAGAGATAAAATATGTGAATTGGAAAATAACTCAAAAATGAGTTATGACAATATTGATGTTGAAATAACTTGGAGGTGTCAGATTAGTGAACATCAGTATTATCCTGTATCGATTATGTGTGATGAAAATTTTAAGATAATGATTGTTTCTTTCATCCAAAGTGGTTTGAATATGATGGTATTATATACAAGTAATAGATCAAAATCTATGTATGACTCAACTTTTGTTGGTCCTTCAAGTTCAATCAGTAGAGGTAAAAGCAGTTTATTGTCAGATGATTTGTTGTAAAGGATAGACGATATTATGTTTGATAATCCATTTGTTGATCAACATAGATTTGACTATTTTGAGCCTAGTGATAATGAAGATGATGATATGTTAAACTCGAATGTGATGGTAAATGACGATGATGATGATGTTGATGATGAAATCATACCTCCTATTCCTAAATTTATAGATGTTTTTTGGTCTAGTTTTGATGTTTCTAATGATTGGGCTCTTAATCATAGATGTACGCCAAGAGGGTCTGATTTAGAGATTGGACAAACATTCAGTAATAAAAATGAATTAGTTAATGTTATTAAACAATGATACATTACACATTACACAGAATGCCGACTCCAACAGTCGAACTCTATATTTATTCAATTACAATATGTGCAAACACCTAGATGTAGGTGGTATTTGCGTGGGGGTATCATAAAAGGTCAGATTCATTTGAGATAGTAAAGTTAAAAGGGCCACAAACATGTGTTTCGACCTTTGTAAAAAAAGACCATTATCAACTTGATACAAATTTTATTGATAATGCTACATCAACCCTTATAATGAATAAGCTTTCAATAAAAGTTGCAAACATACAAGATAAAATAAAATTGCATTAAAAGTATAAAATTTCATATGGCAAAGCATGGGTTTCAAAACAATAGGTGATTAGGCATCTTTTTGGTTCTTATGATGAGTCTTTTGAAAAATTATCTAGGTTGTTATTGGCAATAAAATAATCAAATCCTGAAATAATTATTGATTAGACATCCAAAGGAAATCTTGATGATATTGCAATGGTTTTTGGTAGAGTTTTTTTAGTCATTTGAACCTTATATTAAAGGTTTCAAGTACTATAGACTGCTCATCAGTTTTGATGGCACATATTTATATGAGTGATATGATGGGAAGTTTTTTTATTGTAGTTGCTTTTGATGCAAATAACATGTGTGTTGATTCTTTATCATAGCGAGCTGACAAGTAACATGCTATCCATGTATTTTTCGAACCATTTGTTTAATAGAAATCATTAAACTTCACCGAATTATTATTTTTTAATATTTAAAAAAATTATATTAGACGCCTTATTCGGATGAAAAATTGGCGGTTTCTTTGACGTTTTCATTAGCAGGAAGCATAATTTTGAAACCCAACCCGGTGATTGACCCAGTCTAATGATCGGGTCACGGGTCAAATGGGTTGACCCGGGTCAACAAAAAAAAAAACAATTATCATACTTTAAGTGACCGCAAAATCTATTGCCTTGTCACTCTCTGCTTCGAAATTATCTTCTTGTCAACAACCATCAAACCCCCACTTCAAATTCTTCATTATCTCTCAAAACCCAGCACCCTAAAAAAAACTTAAACTTTGAAATAAGAACCTCCAAAATTAATGAGAATTTAGGAGTTTTGGAAATGATCTGTGAGAAAGAGAGCAAGGGTTGTGAGATGGATCTGACTTATGAAGGGAAGAGAACAAAAGAGAAACAAGAAACAGAATCAAAGGGAGATTCAAAGGGGTGCTGCAGTGATTATTTAAATAATAAGAAGAAAATTAATTTGTCTTGTTAGTTTAAAGTTACGAGCAAGGAGAACTTGGTTAAGGAATTTGAAATTCTAGAGGTGTGTTTTCAGGTGAGGTAGGGGATACTGTTTTCTTCTTCATTTTTTTGGATTTCGCTTTCTTCTGGCATGTAAATAAATCTATCATTTTCCTCATATATGACTAGATCCCATTAGCTTAGCCAGTAATCTAGGGCTTCAGTTCTTATTTTCCCAAATTAGTTTAGTGGGGAGAAGCTTTTGATCATATATGAGAAGTTTCTACTGGAGGATTTTGGAGAATATTTGAAAACTTTTGCAAGATTTTTTTTGAGATATTGAAGTACAGATTGGAGATATCTAGTTGTTGAAGGAGAGCTCTGTCTTCTTGTTTTCAGGTGAGGTAGGGGATACTTGTTTTGATAAAAAACAAAAACAAAAAAAGAAAGGTAGTCGGGTTTACCCGGGTCACCCGGGTTCTGGGTCAACCCGCTGGGCTAACTCCCCTGCGAGTTTTTACTTAGACCCGGACCGGTCCCAAGCCCAGGCCGGCCGGGTCCCGGGTCGACCCACTGGGCCGATCCGGGTTTCAAAACTATGGCAGGAAGGGCATATAGACATTAATGGTCCCACTGATATTTTTTGAGATGGTCAAGCCACATTGCACAAACCAAGTAATGTGGCAGTTCAACTACAAAGACTAGAAAACATATTCCAGTCAATATTGATACGAGTGATGCATTGCATAATATAACTTGTCGGGGTAAAAATAATAATTACAATTAGTTAAGCCTTCATGAAGCTTATATATCACAGTGAGATGTACAAAGAAATGAGATATTTACATATATATATCTTGTGATTACAAATGGGGAGTATTTGATTTAGTATATGAGTATCACACGTTGAGTCATCACTCTCGATCCTAAGCATGTTCCTCCTCCTAGATACATGTAATACGAGCAATATCCCCCAACAAATTTAAAATCTCGTAAATAATCAAATCTTTTAATAATTAATATACGTTCAATTATGATTTTTATGTATTGATCTTTTAATTTAACACTAATGTTTTATTAATATTAGGTTGACTTCATGCTACAAGAGGGTCGAGAGGCCACATCTTTTCTTTGTGAAACCAATGAAGAAAGCGAATGTCACACCATTGCATCTCGATGGCTAAATGTTTGTCACTTGATACCATTAGAGAGAGGTTAACTCTTGATGATGTAATGACAGAGAACAAGGCCACTCGGACAGGTTCACGAGCGGAATCAAGTCATGCTACTGATGAGTCTGGATCATCCAATAGATAATGTTAATGTAAATATAGAGAAATAGATGAGTTATGTTTATATATTCTGAAATTTCAATTACTTGAGTATTGTATTATTGAAGAATTTAATATTTATTTTGCGCATATATATATATATATATATATATATATATATATAATTCCTGAAACTTCTTGTGATTATGAAATTTAATCATTTATTGAGTTTAGTTATTTTGATTTTTTGCAGATTTTTTTTAAATGAAACAAAATTTTAAATATAATTCTTATATAATAGAAACTTCACCTAAATTTTGTTAAAATTATAAAAAAATTAACGGTAAAATCATTAACTAAATTAAATATCAAGTAAACAAAATAAATAATAAATCTCATAAAAAATCAATTTTTTTTTTTTGTTATATTGAGGAAATTTGTTGTTGTAAGTGGCAGTATAGTTCAGAACAACAATATTTAGATATTGCAATTTTGATTCACAAACTCCAAAGCTGGTTTAAGAAGCAATTAAAATATCACATTTCCTTTTCAGCAAACGATCTTCCAGCAGCCGATCGTCAGGTACTCTTCTAAACAATATGGATGGAAAACAATCTCAATACAAAATTATTGACAAAGTCATCTCGGAAAACAATTTCTCTGACCTGTGCTCCATTTTTCTCTGCCAGTCATTCAAGATCGCATTGAGTAAAACTCTCCGCCTGATCAGTACCCACATTCGCCAGACTAGAATCGAGCCATGCATTGCATGTGAAATTGAGCCGTGCATTGATGCAATGCATATGAACCTCTCTATTTAACAGCTTGCACAGATCAAGCATACAAGGGGATCCGAGCGGAAAAACTGAGTCATCCAACAAACTCTAACAAGGTTCGCTCAAGAGCTTGTTTGTTCAGGACAAAGCAACAAATCCTAATTACACTAGATATCTTGGATTCAAAAAAGAGCCTGATAAATCCTCTCCAGCATTACCATGGAGAATATTAAAGAAAAAATTGGAGGCCGTTAATATGTTCATCCACATTTACAATGCACTCTCTTTCTAGACAAACCATACGCTGGCTTGCGAGGACCACTGGCGGAAACCATGATTGAAGTATTGGCATTTTGCAAAAATCTTCAGCTACCAATAGACGGCATCTATCACCAGATCATTTAACAAGTACGTGATCTCAACAGGTGCATGACAGTTGAAAAAAAGTAGTTGGTTTGGAATATGATGCAAGACAAGTTTTAAGAGAGACAAGTATAACCCAGGAGACAATTCCAAAATGTTATCAAGTAATTCGAAAACATTCCATTCGCAACATCAATCCAATTTCAGTAATACATCAACTAAGCAAAACATTGTCTTAAGAGTTCACTTCAAACATAAAAATTCTAACATGAATTGGATCATACTTGTTCCAGACCCATCTGCTTCTGTGGAAGACACCATCTTCTTCAGCGGTACTGTAAAAGAACCAATGCATAGAATAAGAATGAATTACAGAAATTAAATGCTATTCAATTAATACATAATTGAATTTACCTTGATGAATCCAATTTCCTTGGCATTGCTACGGAAGCACTGTCTGCAGCACATAAGCCCGTACTTCCTGATAATACCATGGGGATTTCCACACACACGGCTGACAAATCAACAATAAAACAAACATCAGAACACATAATTCAATATTTCATGTTTCTATCCAAACCATTACAATCTAGAAACTCGAAATAAAAAGAGGAAGTCAATTTTAGCTTCATCTAACTGAATAATAGGAGAAGATAGTAGCGTAGAAAAGAAAGGTTAGGGATCATTGAACTTCAAAATTAAACTCTAACCAACACATAGCTAAAATCATCATCTTAAGCACTAGCTAATAGCTCTCATAAACAATAAATCATCATATTTCCTGGGAATATCCAAACACAAACATAGATCCGCTTAGATCCCCAGTTACGCACATGAACTATAAAAGCTCCTAGGATAACACGAACATGAAAATAACAGAACAAGTTCCTAGAAACCACACTCCCAAGGAAAACTCTTTCAGACCCAACGCATATTAAAGAAGCATAACAAGAAAAACTGATAGAACCCTTTCTGTCGTAAAGTAAGCAAGTAAATACATCGATTTAATATAAAGTTATACTTCCATTTAAGCAGAGAGAAGGAAAGTATAGGTTACCAAGTGCGAGAACCAGGGCCGTAGTTCTTGGGGTGAGAGTTCCAGACATTAGAGTGACCCATCCTTTCTACTACCGATCGTTATGGTGAACGAAATCTTGAAGCCGCGAGGGAGAGCTTGAAGCCTGCAGAGGATTTTTGTATTTGTGAAGGAAAGAGAATATTTATAGTGGTGGTACAAAACCCTAGTTTTCTAGTGCGTGTCGTACGAGCCATGAGGTTGTCGGGTTTGGGCCTTTTTTGGTATTTGACCCAGAGTGACTACTAGTTTGGGCCTGTAGCTCAGAGGCTCGGAGCCCTCTGTAGCATAGGTTTTAGGCCCTTTCTGTATTGATCCGCTCCCAATTTTCTGATATCAATGAATTATGGTAGTAAAATTGAGAATTTTTATTTCTCTGGGGTAAATTATATTTTAGTTCGTTTAAATTCAACAATTGGGCACATAGTCAAAGACATCTCGACACTAATTCCATGGTTTTTTTAAGGGATTCCATTGCGACTCATATTAACTGTTAAATACCTAAAAAAACTACCGATAAGCCTACTTTTTTAATTATTATTATTTCAGTTAAAAGAAGTCTTTAGAGTGTTATCGTATATAAGGGAGTTTGAAAGGAAAATATTAGAGGAAATCAAGAAAAAAGACGGAAGAAATAAGTTGTTAGTTAGGCTGCCTTGGCTACTCGACAGCCAAAGACTAGATTGGAACTTACAGTTATAAAGCACGTTGCAACTTGTAGCAGTCACTGGGCGGTGTCGTTTCAGACATCCCGAGCTCTTTCCTAAACCTTACCCATAAAGTTCTTTATATTTCTTCTTTCCCCTCTTGTCTATCAGGGCTGCGTAGTTGAAAGGAATTCAACTGGGTTTGATGTTTCTGTTGAATCAAAATGCAAAAGAAGAAACCTTGTTGAATCAAAATTGCAAGAAAGATTTCAAGCAGTTTTCTTGCTGGTATGACAAACTGTCAAGCTTTAGAGCGTTGCAAGGTCAGCCTGAACAAGATCTCTCCAGTTGCACATCCCATCTTGCTAGATGGATTAATTGCAAAAAGTTCAATGGAATATGAAAAGAAACTGAGCAGGGGGGCCTGGAAAAGCCTACTGAGATAAATTTTGTCTTGTATCTAAATGCTAACAGCAGAGGCGATCAAAATGATGAATCATAAGTTGAACCAATACAATACAATCAAATGGATATTGCCTC
>Ga0325404_1004335_pt1 | contig 15097 bp, 5 predicted proteins | sample PopdelMetagenome_18_FD_205664 | JGI IMG/M metagenome (GOLD analysis project Ga0325404, IMG submission 205664) | Populus deltoides microbial communities from Bellville, Georgia, United States - Xylem-Control-R1 | ecosystem: Host-associated > Plants > Phyllosphere > Stem > Wood/Secondary xylem... | reverse complement strand
ATAATAATAATAATAATAATAATAATAATAATAAGTTGAAGAGAGCTTTGAGATGTGATATTGATATAAGGATTGAACAATGATAAAAACAATTGTCAAGGTTAGAGGATCCACTAATGGTATTTCAAACAAGTATGGTATAAACTCTTATTACTCAACTGGAAACCACAAACAAAGGAGGTTTCAATCGGATTATAAATTGTTAACATGATTACATTAGTTATCTTATTCGAATACTGTAATACTTGTAAATGTTGTCAGACATTAATGATTATAACTTATGTTAATAACAAATCAAGTTCATTTCATAGCACAGGTGTCGGTTATACCATACGGTTTGGGCTATGAAAGTGCCAAGTATTTATTGTACCAAGGTTATACAACATAAATCTAAATTAACCATTTAACAAGCAAAGTATTAAGAGTGAATAAGATAACAAATACAAAACATGTTAGTATCAAACATTAAAGTGCATGTTGAGTTTATACTATACTTATTCTTACACCATTAATGTAACCTTTTCACCTTGACATAATAAACTTAGCTGAACATAATGAAGAAGAGAAACATAAATAAACAAGATAAGAATATAAATAAGATATAAGTTAACTAAGTATATGAAAGGAAATGAAAAGCATAAATAAGAGATTAATATAAACAAAACTTTAGCATTACAACAATATAAAGAGAGAGAGCAAGAACATGATCTTGATATGAAAACCAAAATGCCTAAATGCATGGCAAATGCCTTCTTTTATAGGCCAAAATTTAGAACTATTGATTTGATGACTAATTGTTGAATGGGTGGCCACATCTTGACTTGGTGACAATCCTTATCTTCTTGTCTGAACAAAACATCATTCATAACGTTACAATTTGAACAGAATTAAATCATGAAAGCTCTAGGAAATTATCTCAGCTTTAAAAAAAAATTGAATCAGTGCATTTGGACTTCTAGAACTCGAGATATGGGCTGAACACTGAACAGTGTTCGGGCTGCAAGACAGATTCCAACTTCTCCGTTGTTGCTAAGATTTGGACTTCCAAACAGCATAATTGAGTCTTTCACTCCCATAAATGTTTTAGGCCTATGTCTTAGCTTTTTAGCCATATAAACCAAATTGAAATCCAAGATCTACAGCTTCAAATATGACCCAATGACTAAACATTGTTCCAGTTTGGACTGAATCAGCATCTCTTTTCTAAGCTTAACCCTCTCTTTGTCTTCTTAATTTAGTAGTTCAACTCATCAATCAATCCTTTGATTTATGTGATAGGCTTGCATTTAAGATGAACATTTACCATACATTAAAGGTATCTTATAGTATCAGACTTGTTATTATAAAACATGCTTTAGTTAAGGAGTTATTGATACTTCAAGTGCAAAATGATGATATAAAACCTTAATATAAAAGCACTTTAAAGTACTAATCAACGACTCTCTATCTCTGCTGGTCTGAACCCTCGAATTGTAACCCCTTCGTTTGTCTCAATTCAGTGTCACGATTAAGTCCCATCGACTCTCCCAATCTTGAACGTTGAGGCTTTAGTGGCATATGAGAAGCAGTATCCTCTAATGGATCCTCTCCTTGCCTCTCTTCAAGTTCTTCTCCTGTCATTGCACCCTTCCTCATGCAAACCATCCTGATAAGTCAAAAACTTATTAAACCCTTTTTTTTTTCCACTCTTGAACCCAGACCATGGCTCTAATACCAACTGTAACAATCTCAACTGCAAACTCTCTCTCTTTCTCTCTCTCTCCCTATATATATATATATATATATATATATATATATATATATATATATATATATATTATTTCCCTGAAATTTCAGAAGAGTTTCCTTTGTATTCTTTAGGTACCAAGTTATCAGCTCAATCATTTCTCAACCTGTAACATCAATCACAATATTCGTCCCATCATTTGGACTTTCAAAACTCAAGCATATTTCAATATCTCAATTCTATTTTCTATAGAACACTATGATAAAAGCTAATAAATTCATAATATATATATATATATATATATAACCAACCATAATTCAACTTAATAATAATAACATTATAAATTACATCATACACAAGATAATAAGTTAAACATTACAATTTTTAGACATGGAAGTGCATTACAACAAAATATTAGTTCTTCCAATTACATTAATCACATAACAAAATTATTTATTCAAGATATTTTCCAGATTGAGGGTGCGATGTACCTGAAAACATAATCGTATTAAACATGATTAAAAAATTGCACCTTTCAATAAGTAATTGATTGAGGAATAACTATTTATATACATTAAAGTGACTTTCATATCATCGAATAAATTGTCTTATTTTCTTTTTGAAATTTCTAACGTCATAAATTCTCTTCAAGACATAGAGATAAATCTACTAAAATAAAAATATCAATAGTATCTCCCACAAACCAGCATATTTAGCTTCAAAGTTTTACAATTAATCTATTTTACATCGTGTGATTATCCCATTAATTCGTAAATTAATTTTTCTTAACATGGCCATTCAACCAGGCATAAATTCCAGTAATCAGGAAATAATCTTCAAGGCTTGCCCATTCAACAAGGCATTATTTCTAGTAACTATGAAATAATTTTCAAGGCTTACCCATTTACCAGGACATTATTTCCAGTAACCAGAAAATATTTTTTTCAAGGCTTGCCCATTCACCAGGAAATACCAGGAAATACTTTTCAAAGCTTGTACATTCACCAGGAAATAATTTTTTCAAGGCTTACCCATTCACTAAGGCATTATTTCCAGTAACCAGCACTAGAATTTATAATCTATAAAATTCCTTCTACAATAAAAATAAACTAATTAATTATTTCAAGGTGTCGAACACCTACTTGGTGTCTGTGTGCGTGAAGAGGTCCCTTGTTGCTGGTTAGGTCCTGCGGCCTTCTTTGGACCAACACAAATTACTATGTTATTTTGATTTATTGGTACTGGTAAAATTTCCAATACCAATTACATATTTGTTGAATATACTCAACACCCTTAATTAAACTTAACTGAAACATTCATTTATTTATTTGTAAAAGTCATTATTTAAATTAACTTATCAACATTAATTATCTTCAACAGTACAAGATATCCCTCAATATATTATCAAAACTCAATTTTTTTTCTATTTTTCTTCTTTTAACATAAATTAATTTGAGGAAGTAAGTGGAGGATTTTTTTCTCTTTTCTCTTTGAAAAATTCTTACTCCTTTCATAATAATAACACTTATAAACCTATTTCTTCCCACATTTTCCAAAAAATTGTATTAAAACCTCAAATCCCCTAATTATTTCCTGTTTCGGCTGAAAGTTCAATAAAATAAAGGAGGAAATAATTTTTCTTTCTTTTATTTAAAATTAAACGCTTACCCAAATCTTAATACATGCATTCTAACATAGTTCAATCATAATTTGTATCATTCCCATAATCTATAACATAATCCCATAATTTCACATAATTTCAATTCTATATAATCCTTCATCAAACATAAAATTAGAGGAATAAATCATTTGGAGCATGTTATTTACCTCACTTTAATAAGGATTTAAGGAAAGAATACAAGAAAAAATCAAGTTTTCTTCTCCTCTCTTTTTAAACCCTAACTTGAATTTCTTCTTCCTAAGCACTCACCACCTTAAAATCACCTCCTCTTGATGTTTAACTAAGTTAATCACTATAATTACTCACTTTAATTGGTGAAATTAACAAGAATTTGTGTAGACAAATCACACAATTTCTCCCCCTTTCTTAGTTTCACACTCTCGGCTAAAAGAGAGAAAATTGGAGTATTTATAGTCTAGGTTTTATTTATTTACACATTGACCCTCATTACTTTTTATTTCTATTTTTGTCACTTAATTCCTCTAACACCACAACACCTTACCTTTTATTCAATTGTGTCCATTTACAATACTTGAAATCCTTTTATTTAATCTATTCGATATTTTATTTTGTTCAGATTATAATTTATCAGGTTTTCACAATAATGCTCTATAAGGCAATTATGCTTCTCATAGGACAATGCCTTAGAAAAAGGATCTACAAGACTTTTTTCAGTAGGTATTTATTCTATCTTTACATATTTTCTTTATATGATTTTTGTAATAAAATGAAATTGTCTAAGTACATGTTTGGATCATTGATGAAACATTGGTTCCTTTGCCAGTGTAATAGCTCAATCATTATCATAATATAGGGCTACTAGATTAGTAATACTAGGAACCACACCGAGTGTAATGATAAACTTTTTGATCCAAACAACCTATATTTCTCCCTCAAACATAAAGGTGTACTTAGCTTTAGTTGTAGAATCTGTTGTGATCTCTTACTTAGGACTCTTCTAACTCACAACATCACTATTTAGAGTAAAAACATATTTAGATTATGATTTATTATTATCAATATCTGATTAAAAACTAGGATATGAATAACCATGACCTACAAGTTCATCTTCTCCATAGATAAAAATGATATTCTTAGTTCTTTTGAAGTACTTAAAAATGCTTTAAAATATCTTTTAGTGACCCTTATCTGGATTAGATTAGTATTAACTCATAATGCTTAAAACATAAGATACATCTGGTAATGTCAATAACATCGTATACACGATGGATCATATAGCCAAAACATAGGCTATTTTTTCCATCCTATATCTTTTAATTTGTGTCTTAAAGAACATAACCTTGGAGAGACATATTCCTTTCAAAAATAGATAAGTATCCTCTTTTGGATTTTTCAATGATTAACCATTTTAAAATTTTATCTATATACATGGATTGATACAATCCAGACAGCCTTCTAGATCTATTATTATAAATCTTTATTCATAGTATATAGGTTATTTCTCCCATATCTATCATGAAGATATTCTTAGACAATCAAATCTTTAGTGACTGGAGTAAAGGAATGCATATCAATAATATGTTGTCTGCATATAATACTAGGAATATAATTCCACTCTTACTAATCCTTTTATAAACACAATGCTCATCCATATTTTTTATATATTCAAACTTTTGGATTATTTCATCAAAATAAATATTTTAAGTCCTTAAAGCTTGCTTAAGTCCATAAATAGATTTTTGTAGCTTGCATACTTCATTGACAAGTTTCTTAGATTCAAAGCCTTCATGTTATGTCATATATACACACACATGAATATTTCCATTTAGGAACACAATTTTAACATCCAAAAGCAAAATCGTATAATCATAGTAAACAGTTATAACAAGCTGAATCTTAATGGATTTCTAATATAGCTACCAATAATAAACTTTAATCAAATTCAACACCTTTTTTTTTCAACTTTTGACAACTAGTCTAACTTTGTATGTTTGTATATTTCTATCTATATCATTCTTTCTTTTAAAGACCTACTTACATCTTTTTAGGTGGATCGACTAAGGTCTATACTTGGTTTGTATACATGAAACTCATTTTAGATTTTATCCCTACCCAACATAAATTAGGACCTCTTAGAATTAAAGGGAGAATTGAAAAAATAAAGTCACCACCTAGTTTTTAAGGAATCTAAAAATCCTAAAATATAAAATGGTTCCAAAGATCTAAGTAAAGGGTTGGTTATACTTAAAAGAAGATATACATCGCTTTTACTGTATCTTTTCAAATGAAAGGTTACCTTAGCTATGTGTTTTCCCTAAAATTTATTTTACACATACCATTAATTGACTAAATTATTTCTAAGCTTATTCAAGAGTCATTTATTGTTGATAGATGTTCATTAAGTTAGTGTCGGGCCCTGAATTAAGAGTCGCGTAACTCAATAATTTATTTTAGTTTTTTATTTGTTTTATTATTGGCTACAAGCATCATGCTAGACCTATAATGGTCTATAAAACTAAGAGACTTATTGATATAATCACTCAAACCCAATTTTAAATAAATCATGTTGTTTACTTGATGAAAACTCATCAATGTATTTTTTTAATACGATTTAAAGTTAAAAACATCGTGCTCAGTCTACGTCTATCCCTCAAACCTAAGAGGTCTAGTTGTTTAAAAACCAAGTTTTGATCAAAACATGATGCAAATTTAACGAAAGTCGTCAATGTAATTTTTATTCCTGTTTGGAAAATAAATATCTATACATTCATGTGTATGTAAAAATACAATAATACAATTTTATGAAATAAATATAACACTATTATGAAGCCTGTAAAAATAAAATCAAATGAAAACACTCATGAGTAAAAAGTTGACGATTTTCAAAACTAATTTTTCACACATGCATAACTAAAAAAGTGAAAAAATATTTTTTTTTTTGAAATGGATCTAATGTTATGAAGAAGAAACTAAAAAAAAATAATAAAAAAAAGTACATGAGTGAAAAGTTATCTAGTTTAAAAAACAATTTTTTTGCACACATGCATAAGTTTAGATGAGGAAACATAGTTTTATGAAATAAATCTAACATCGTTGTAATTTTATTAAAAAAAATAAAAAAAATAAAAAGATAAAAAAAAAGATCGGGCCTACCTCAAGGTTGATTCAAAGTGAAAGTGGAGTTGTAGTAGTGGCTACTAATGCTAGAGATTATGGTTAAGCTACTGGTTGAGGGTGGTATTGACTATTTTTCTCTCATTTTAGGTTTGCCTCCTTTCTTCTATTTCTCTTTGGTTTTTCTTCTTCTTTCTCATTTTTTCCTTTCTTCTTTTCTCCTATTTGCTATTGTTTAGCTTAAATAACTCTTATTTTTAGCTTAAAACACTTTTGCTTCTTCTCTCACTTTTTCTTGAATTTTCTCTTTCTAGCTTGAGTCCTTTTGCTTCTTATCTTACCCCTCTATTTATAGGCAAGGATGAAGGTTCTAGAACCTTTATCGGTGGAATGATTGTGTCCCTTGATTTGCTTGGGTTAGTCTTAAACTTTCACCATGGTTGTATACTTTGACCAAGCATGCTCAGGTTGACTTCTTTGCACCACTTTTGTAGTCGTTCTAGATAGATAAAGCAATTATTTTTAGGTTGATAATATAGTACATATGCAGGTGAGGTGACGTTGATCGTGAAAGAGAGAAGATGATGGCTAAAGGTTAGGCAAAAATCATGCAAAACAAAAGAGATAAATGCAAATGAGGAAGAAGAAAGGTTGTTTTAGTTATGCCCAAAATGACAACGTTTTAGGTTATTTTAATTGAATAATAAAACAACATCATTTCACCTAAAACACATTGTTTTGTTTAATAGGAATTTTCAAGTTTTTAAATATGTCCCTCAAACTTTCTAATTTCTTTATTTTGATCGTTGAATTTTTATTTATTTTATTTTAAGCTTATTTCAATCTTTTTCTCTAAATTTCTTTCAATTTAGTATATGATTTCCCCTCATTTCTTCGCCTTTTCTAGTTTAGTTCCTTGACTTATATTTTTCTATTTTTTTGGTCAATTGCATGTTTTTTTTCATCACTTCTTTTAATTTTTCCTTTAAATGCATTTAAAATACTCCTTCAATTTCTCCACCTTTTACAGTTATTTTATCTATTAAAGTATATTAATTTTATCATTTTCTATTCAACTAAAATTCTTAATCAATTACTTTTATAAAATTACATTAATTTATCAACAAGTTATTCCAGTGACATTAAAATAAAGGGAAAATAACTAGTTCATAAGAATAATTGATAAAAGATAACTTTTAGAAAGAAAAAAAAAATAATCTAAGGTGAAAATAAAATTTACCTTTTTTTTTAACTCTAGAGTGAAAAATATAATATACCTTTTTATTTTTTTTATTTTAGAACCGAGGTTAAATATTAAGCACGTATGCTTGACATTATGATAGTTTTTATAATTGATTTTTTAAAAAATATTTTTAATCATGATTTAAAAAATAAAATGTTTAACAAATATTTGTTTAAGTAAAATTACTGAGATTAATTTTTGCATAAAAAATAAATCTTTACAAATAAGAAAAAAGTTATTTTAATATTTCCAAACTCAAAAACTCAATATTCAAAATGCAATTAAATATAAAATCTAATAAAAGAACAAAAAATATTTAGTTAATTAAAGAATATTTTCTCTGTAACAATACCAAAAAGTCTCTAGATTTCTCTCCGTGACAGATAGTTTTCGTCTTTTAATAAGAAAGAGTAGGTACGAGCAGAGGACAAAAAGGCTGTCCCAGTAATTTAGAAAATGGCTCCAAATTAATGGAAAGTTAAGTGGGCCCCCCTTGTTTTCATGGACTTGACGCTCCAATCATTTCTTTCAGATTGCCTTTCCAGCCAGCAGGTATGTCTTACAAAGTGGCCCTTTGGGATCACCACCAGCTCACAAAGAAGACAAGTCAAAGCGCACCTACACTTCTTTGTATTGGCTTTCTTTATGTTTGTGGCACGTTAACGACGCGGAAATTTTTGATGATTCCTATAAGTTGGCCCATCTTTCTTTTTTTTTTTTTTTCTTATTTTTTTTAATTAACATATTTTATAAATTTTTATTTTTTTCTCATCTTCACTCGCAACTAATTATATTAAAATAATATATATTTTTTTATATTTTTTTCCATTATATATTTTTTATTTTATTTTTAATAATTGTATGAATGTTGTTGTATAATTTTTTTCATGTGAGATCAATTTTTAGTTGATTTATTTATAGGATTTTTAAATAAATTTTAATTATTTTCCTAGTTTTGTTAAGTAGATTTTTTTGAAATATTTTTAAATAATCACCGATGGAATTGCATACGGTATTTTTGTCGGTTATATGACAAGCTTCCCGAGAGAAATACAGACGAAATGAAGTGGATAATTTTGAGCACGTTTTTCCTGTCAGTAAATCCATCGGTAATAATATTTTTTTATTACTAACGGACTCATCGATAAACAAAAAAATTACCAACAAAAAATTCACCGACTGAGCATTTTCGTCTATGATTTCGTCGGTAAATTAATTACCAACAGAATGATAGTACAAATACTAATAGAAAATTCTGTCAGTAAATATAAAAATTCTGACAATGTTTTAATTGACAAAAAATTTACAAATATCTTATAAATTAAACTTAGAGGTGATTTCAAATATATTACTCCTTTTTCTAAAGTTTTGCTTAATTTTTTCCTGTAAATATTCAACTTGATGAATTTTATTTTCTTTTTTTTTCTTTATATATATATATATATATATATATATAAAGAGTAATGAATCAATTATCTTAGCTTAGATATCCACTTAGTTATATAACTAATTAAATATTCACCATATGTATTTTTATTCACTCTTTAATAAGTGAAACGGAACATCAAGTTGAATATGATATGCATTATGATTCTAACATGAAAAAGGTTGATTATAATGTGTATGAGCATTGGGAAGGTTCAATGATGATAGCTCGGGTGAAAGAACTATAAATGCCTTAACAAGTTAAATTATCACAATTAAAGTTTCGATGAGTTTGGAGGCTTGTAAATTAAATGGAAATTGTTCAAATAAGTTTGTTTGTTTTCAAATAAGACTTGGGTCATGATTTGGGAGTTTTAAATAGTTTGAGTTTGTTGTTAGCCTATTGACTAATTTGAACCCGAATGTTTCACCACTTTATTGCATTGGAATATAAACTTATTCTGTATGATTTTAAAGTTCAGAATGCTATTTTTCTAGTTTGTCCAACCATGCATGCATTGGAGTTTTGTATGAAAAATTATGGTTGTTTTAATTTTTGCATGTCTGTGTTTGTGTTCTATAAGTAAAAAATATGTGCTCCTTATTATTTATCTAGTTTTCTAAACAAAGTTATTTATTTGATCTCAATTATGTCATTTTGGTATTTACTTGGAGAGTTGTTCCAAGTATATAATGATGTTTCAGAGAAATATTAGGCATTTCTAAAATAATATAAAACTTTTCAACTTCTTATTTAGAGAATTTTCTTCCTTGTTCTTCCATTTCCAGAATTGGTTGAAGAATAATTCAGACTTACACTCTTTATGATAAAGAGTGTAATGTCTTTTTTCTTATAGGAATTCTTTTGTGTCATCTCCGATTTATGAAAGAGTTTCATTCATATTTTATCACTTATTTTCATTACAAATCATGTAATTTTCAGTCTAAACACCATAAAAAGAAAAAAAAACCATACAACCAAACCTACTTTCCTTTATTTTCTTATTAGATTGCTAGTTTGTTAGAGTTGGAAAGCTAAGTCACATCAAAATGTCTCATATATTTAATTTATTTAAGTTCATTTACAAGATACAAAAATAAAATTTCAAATGATTTAAATTGCATGAGTGTTTTTTTATTTCGGCTTACACAACAAATACTGAATAGAATTGAATTGTGTGTTTGATATTATAATGCAGAGTGTTTTTTGCTTAAAATATATCAAAATGATTTATTTTTTATTTTTGACATCCCCTCATTAAAATCATTGAAAAACACTAAAAAAATATCAATTTAATATATTTTAACTAAAATATATTTTTAAAATACATTTCATAACATAAAACACCGTACTTTAGGGTATTTAGGAGTGTGGTAGCGGTTGCTTTTTAAAGTATTTTTCGTTCTAAAATACATTAAAATAATATATTTTTTTTTAAATCACTTTTGATATCAATACATCACAATGATATAAAATCATCAAAAAAAATATTAATTTAAAATAAAATAAAAAATAATTTATAAAAGCTTCTTTATTCAATTTTTGGCCTTTTATGCCAGTCTGCTCCCGTCTTCGGTGTTTTCTTTTGCTTCCCTTGTGTTGTACGTCCTCACTTCAGCTCACATTGAACTTATCATCTCGTTCGGTCACCGTCTTTCTGTTTTATATAAAAAAGTTCTCTCCCCCTTCCTTTCCGGTGGTCCACCTATAATATATATAGTGGAATTACATGTCAACAATTCATCCTGGCTTGGTTAGACATTATTGATGTCCTTACGGTCCTGGCAATGGATAAGTGGAGCTTTTTCTCTGGTATATCAATTTGCGTCCTTTTGAATTTTGCATCAGTTGAAGCAGCTCCAAAGGGCTCGCTTATCACAGGATTGCCTGGTTTCAATGGCGTTTTCCCATCAAATCACTACTCAGGGCAAGTTAATTTTCCCTTCATTTGTTTGGTTTTTATCATCTAGTTGTATCCAGTGAAAATACTTTTACTGATTAACGGAATCTGCCGTGAGTTTATAGAAATATTAACTGTTATTCAAATCTCAACTTGTAGCTATATAACCTTCGATGATAAGAATCTTTTCTACTACTTCATTGTTTCCGAGAGAAATCCATCCAAAGATCCCGTGGTTCTGTGGCTTAATGGCGGGCCTGGATGCTCTAGCTTCGACGGCTTCGTTTATGAACATGGTAAGCCTTTGTCCATCAACCACCAAGATTTTACATATTATTGCATTTAAGTCTGTAGCTAGGTTTTATAGTATTTTACGATCACAAATTAAGCCCTTTAGGCTTTTGTTTCCTAATATTTTCTCTGGGCTTGAATAATAGTAATAATATATATATAAAGTTCATCCAATAGAATTACTTTGATAGTTTGGGAGGATGGGGATATGGTAATGCATCACAACCTCAACTTTTAAAGATTGAGAGAGACATCTTGTTTTTCAAATTTATTTTCGTGAATGTTTTAATTACTCGTATTAATCTGGACTTTATGACAAGGAACTGTTTCCTCGTTGATAACGACGGATTAGGTCCAAAGATTGATCAGTTCACACCGAATTGGCTTTTTTAAGTCTTTTCTCTCTCAGAGACTCGAACCACAAGTTGCCTAAATGGCTATCAACACCAGGCACCACTGAGAACCATTCTCAGTGGCGCATGTACTTGATCTACAAAATAACTATTTAGGCCAAGGATTCATTACAATCCTGTTTTGTGATGATGATATCAAAAACAAAGACGAGGGCCCAACGCTTTGGCCTTTCTGCTGTGGTTTTAGTGAAGAACAAGTGCTCCCTCCCCGTGTGTGTGTGGGCACACACACAGCACACAGCGCGCGCACAAATCAAATACATGCTTCCCCATATATTGATGCTTATAAAAGCTACAAATTACTTCAAAAAAGTAAGTACTGTGTAGGAAAGAAAAAGACAAGCTCTTTCAAGGGAAAAAGAAGAAGAAGACTTTGCTTTGACATCTGCTTTCGTTGTCCATCTCATTCATGGAATGGACAATCTAAGATCATATGTCTGATCTAAACACAACCGCAACAATATTCTAAGAGCACGAAAGATCTAGATCATATAAGAAGTAAACACAGAGAAAGAAATGAAGAGGTCACGAGTTAAGGAAATAGAGGGGGGAAAGGATCTTTTCACCATAGGCAGCGAAGATGATTTTTTGCCATATTGGGAGAGCCAAGGAAAATGGATAGAGCTATGTTCCTTTTTATGCCATCTTTTTTTTTTCTCCAAAATTATTTCCTTTTTATTTCATTTCTAGGTTACGTTGATGAAAATATATACAAAATATGATTTAGAAAAAAACAAATGATTTGGACGTGTCATGGTCTTTAATTAATAGAATTAATGATGTTAAACAAATGTTAGTGGGTGTCTGTGTATGATTTAGCCAATAATATAATATATTGAAATAAATTAATTAACTAAACTATTATATGCTTTAAAGATAGAAAAATTAACTCCAGGGGTGTAACTCAATTAATCAGATTCTATATTTATTTTCTAGAGGTCACCAGTTCAAGTCTCACAAGTTTCAAGTTTATTAAAGACTTATATGGTCGTTAACTTTAGGACTCGTGGGATTAATCGATACACGTACAAGTTAACTCAGACATCCACGTTAATAAAAAAAAATAAAAAAACTAAAATTTTAATGTTTAACCTTTCTTTGTTCTTTTGCTCTATGATTTATCATGGGTAAAACTTCAATTATATAATATAGAATTACATACAAACAAACATATAATCCCCATTTTCTTTTCTTGATTCAATATTTAAGAGTAACCTCAAATTAGTTTATGCATTAACCAGTATTAAATTTTCTTTTCTTGGTTCCTTTTCATTGGAATATTTGCAGGGCCATTCAATTTTGAAGAAGGGAAACCTAAAGGAAGCCTGCCAATATTGCATCTCAACCCGTACAGCTGGTCCAAGGTCATAACTTTAATAGTTCTATATATTGAATTCTTTTAATTTGTTTTTAAATTTTATCCTCTTAATTATAGTTCAATTATATTTTCTCTGAACTTTATATTATTGTAATTATTTTAAATAGGTTTCAAACATTATTTATCTGGACTCTCCTTGCGGGGTTGGCATGTCTTACTCAAAAAACCAAAGCAAATATATAAACGATGACCTGCAAACGGCTGCTGATACGCATAATTTTCTCCTCCAGGTAATTTAAGTTCATCGACAAACGCAAGACCTGGCTAGGAAAATAAAAGAAAACAACTTATCTTTAATTATATATATTATAGAGGTGGATTTAGGATTAATGTACTAAAACTAGTTCAAAAATACGTATGAAATTCTGTACAAAAAGGGTTTTTTTTTTTTAATTAGTTATTTCAGCTCTAAGATTTGTTTGTTTTGCAATATAGTGGTTTCAGCTATATCCAGAGTTTGTCAACAATCAATTTTACATCTCGGGAGAGTCATATGCTGGGATTTACGTGCCTACACTTTCTGCTGAAGTGGTGAAAGGTGTCTCGATCGTTTGTAGCATTGACAATTCAAAATATATTAATTTTTTTATTAAAAATATATTAATTTTTTTATTTTTATATTGGTATATGAAAACTATATAAAAAAACAATAAGAAAGGGTAATATGGTAGTTTTTTTTTTTAAAAAAAAGTGTAGAACTTTGCTTTCCTTTGCAGGAATACAGGCAGGTCAAGATCCTGTCATCAACTTCAAGGTAATAATAAAATGCCGACGGCGACAAGCAGGGCCGATTCCAATAAATGGTGAAACTGCTAATCGCAGGTGTAATTCTTTATGCAGGGCTACCTGATTGGAAATGGAGTGTCCCACAGCCAATTTGAGGGGTTGAGTGCTCTTGTCCCTTTTACACATGGGATGGGCCTTGTCTCGGACGACATTTTCGAGGTAAGAAAATCACATTCCATTTTACCTGTATTCCTCATCTGTCACTGTTAACAAAAACACAATAAATAGCGTAGCAAAAGGTGCAAAAATAGTATTCATTGCGAAAGTTAAATTACATTTTTTTCCTTGTTGAATGATTTTTTTTTAATTTTATTTTTTAATATTTAATTTATTAAAAATTAAGTTTTATAATTTTTTTATTTATTATGTTTCTAGCCTAATAACTAAAATTACGAGTTTGAAAAGTTAATGCAGATCCATATTTTTTTTAGGCTCATTTTTTTATTTTATCATTTGACATTATTTTTTAAAAAAGAAAATTGATTTTGTCATTATTTTTAATTTATCTTCTATCAATTTATCTCAATCTCATGATCTAGGTCATGAATTTTGTAAGATTTTTTTTAATATATTTTTTTAAAAAAACAATTTGTGTGTATATTTTTGAAGATATTATTTTGATTCATCTATAATTGTTTTCTATTTTATATGGATGAACTTTATTTTTAAAGATATAAAATATTTATTTTTAAATGATATTTCTAATATATACAACCGTACATGATAAGTTTTTTCCCTTTATTTTATTCAATTATTTTCATGTGTATGTCTATTTTTATTATCGTTTAATTTAATAAAAAAATGATTTTAATAAATAAATTCAGTAAACATATCTAGATAAATGTTCTATGTTAATGATTTTTTTTCATTTATTTACACAGATGATTGTTGATTTATTTGATAAAGTGCTTACATAAAATTTCAATTTAAATTTAGATTTTTTATGTTAAAAAACATGTCGAAAAAACTTACATATCGAATTTTTTTTGAAAAAAAATGTGCGACTCATAGTTTTGAAAAAAAATATTTTACTCATAATAAAGCGCGAGTGAAGTAGCTAATTATATTGTATTACGTGATGTTTCATGTATCCTTCCTTCCTTCGGCACATTAGAGAATTGAAATATAATAGTTTCAATTATACAACAAAAATTTTAAATTATGTTTACCTTTCCCAA
>Ga0325404_1004333_pt1 | contig 15103 bp, 9 predicted proteins | sample PopdelMetagenome_18_FD_205664 | JGI IMG/M metagenome (GOLD analysis project Ga0325404, IMG submission 205664) | Populus deltoides microbial communities from Bellville, Georgia, United States - Xylem-Control-R1 | ecosystem: Host-associated > Plants > Phyllosphere > Stem > Wood/Secondary xylem... | reverse complement strand
TGATCTGCAAAGGATGAAGCCTGTCATCAAGAAAAGCCAGTCAGTTAAACTAGTATTCAAATGCCCTTTTGATCTGCCATTGATGTAAGATCCCTATGATTCCATCCATGAATATGGTATAATTAGTGTTGCCTTTGCGTACGTAGACTGATTGTTTGCGCCATTAGTGTGGCGTTTGGGTTCCGAGAAAGTTTTCAGGGGGTTTTCTTTCTAATCTACGTGAAACAGAGAATTTAAAAGTTTTTGGAGAAGCGGGGAGAGGATAGAGAGAGAGAAGAAGATAAACTGTTCAGGTGGTGTAATTCAGAAAAATCTTCAATCTTCCATGCTAAAGAACCATTAGCTGGTTTCTTAACCATAGAAAGTAATTCTCATTTTCCAGTTGGTTTGAGAACAAAAATCTCAGCTCCAAAAGCACGGCAGTCATTAACAAGGTATCCATTAGAAGCATCATTGGATGTTTCAAGGGAAAGCAATTGATCGAATAAACCTTCTTCGGTATTCATCTCATAAAAACATTTTACTGGTCCATCCGAATCTATAAACAAGTAATTCTCAATGTAAATTCATGAATACAATGACAGAAGCAAAACGAAGGAGAAAGCTAGCCATTTAGGTTTTTAAATTCATCTCATAAGAAATTTTTTATTTTCTTTGGTCACAATTCACTGTTGGAACAGGAAATATAAAGAGCAAGATTTTAACTAAACAAAGCCGGTCTCCTGGCTTGTCTGATTATACAAAAAAAATTTCCTGTTTCAATTGAACGAGTCGGCTACCTGTACTGGAAATAACTAAAAAGAGAAAGAATGCATGCACAGGAATGAGGAAAGGAGATGAACAAAATAATGGAGGGCACGGTTCCCAGGTTTTTTTTATTTTTTATCTGTTCATAACTCATCAACCGCCATGCAAAATTGTAAAACGAAGTCTCACGGGCTGTCAAAGTTATTGATTAATTATTATTCATTCATAGGAGAAAATTTTAGGATTTTCACTTTGGTCTTTAAAATATATAATTAACTTTGGTCTTTAAGTCTAAGTAAACTTGTTTCGATGGGATATTTATAGAAATAAAAAATTTCTACCAATCAAAATTTATTATGTTTTATTTTTATTTTATTTTTACATAATAAAAAATTTAAAATAAAATTAAAATAAATAACACAAAGAATCTAAATAACTCTTCATATATTTCTTGGTTAATTAATGCAAGGTTGATATTTATGATAAGATATTTAAAATATTTTATTATAAATATAAAATTATATAAATAAAAATTAACCAGTAAAATAATATCACGTGCCATTAACCATTAACAAAGAATCTAAATAACCCTGCAAATCTCTATAAGATATATATATTTTTTTGGTTAATGCGAAACAAAAATATTGAAGGTCCTTGGCTACAATAGGTAGCCTTAATGTTTTTTTTTTTTTTTTTTTGCCAGTAGCATCCATCGTCTTCAAAGAGCTCCCTACATTAGCTTCGTTAACAGTGCTTCCTATATATATATATATGTATGTATGTATGTATGTAGCAAGCACAGCACTTATATATATATATATATATATATATATATGTATGTATGTATGTATGTAGCAAGCACAGCACTTTAACGCTCTGCAATATGATGTTGGCGTGGAGGCATGCATGGTAGCAGGAAAAGGAAAGATCAGTAGAACGGTAGGGGCTGATCAGAGACAGGCTCTACTAAGATTTAAGATGGGCGCAAAGAAGGAGATTTTGCATTAGGGGTTTGGGACATTTCTCTATTGAGGTTTTGAGATTTTGTTGTTGTTTTTTTCTTCTTTTTTTCCAATTTCTCTCTTTCTTGCAACTTTTTTACAATAAATCCCTAAAACCCACATTTCTCTCTCTCACTTTCTCCAGTTCTAAACCTAAATCAACAGTCATGACTAGTACTTTGTCATAGATTAATCAGATAATTCAATAAATTTTTTTTTAAAAAAATTAAAAACTATTTAAAAAAACAATATCGAACAACAATATTAGAAAACAAAATGAGACAAAAAAAAAAGATACCGATCCCTGTTAACTTTTTAAATTTGTGACCCGGGTCATTATACCATAAACACTATACATAAAAAAATCATGAAACCCAATCCCTAAAAAGTAAAACGTTGAAGGATTAAATTGAAAAATAAATTACATAAAAAAATCCAAAATAAAAAATAGTAATTAAATGAATGAGGGTTAAAATTGAATAGTTAAATCAAAAACAACAAAACCAAAAAAGAATATAAAAAAAAATACAATACACTATCAACTTGGTTTTAATTAAGGGTGATATTGAAAATAATAAAACTTTTATAAAAGAATTAAGGAAGAAATAAGAAATTATAAAAATAAGGATCAAATTGAAAACATCAATAAATAATAATAAAAAAATAAACCTGTAGATTTTTTTAACGTGTTTTTTTACATAAAAAAAGCATAAATATAAATCAAAAAACTTATGTATGCATCCAATTAAATAAATCATGAATCATTGTGTAAATAAATGAAAAAACACTTGTCATTAACGATAAATAAAAATATAATTGGAAAAATTAAGAGATAAATGTAAATTAAGATATTTAATATTACAATACGGGTTAGTTATGTAATTGTGTTTGTCACACTCGACATCGCGGCGGCCTTAAAAAATTCAATACAAAGAACAGATTTCTGGTATCTTCTTAATATGGGAAATTTCTAGTTTAAAGAGTCACCACTTAATATAATGGTAACTAGGAACCCTAACTGGTCTACAAAGATTCTATAATACGGGATTAGTTGCGTAAAAAGAAAGATATTATCACCCCTTAAACGTCATGCCTGAGGCAGGCTGCATTACTGGTTTTGTCTTAAATTGTTAAAAGTTTATTGGTTTATGCTATGATGGTTTGCTTGTAATATTACTGACTCTGACGTCAGTGAATAAACAACTACGGATACTTTCAACTCTGACGTTGGTAAATATTATGTAGTAAAAAAAACATACGGTATTCTTAACTCTAGCGTCAGTAAATAAACCGCTAAAATGATTTTAAAATCAATGCATGCATATTTTTTATTTTTTTAAAAGAAAAAAAAATGTATCATACACTAGATTTGCATTTCACAGTAAAAATCCATAAATCAATTATGCAATAAAATACCTAAAAAAACAAAGGATATAAAAATAAATTCAAAAAGATCCATGAATTATTTTGGAATTTTTTGATATCACAAAAGAGCTCATTTGATCAGATATCAAAATAAAAAAAATAAAATAAAGAGGGATTTACATGAGGGTGTGTTTTGCCAGACACACCCTTGGCCCAAAATAGAAGAGGTTGGCTGGGTCTAAGGCCAGGCCAGCCTGGTCACTAGTCCAAATCACTGACCCGGCTGGTCACTGTACATACATGCGTGAATTATTCACTGAAGATGATGGTGTACCAGACAATGCTCTCTCTATTTCTCTTTTCGTTTGTTTTCCCTCTGGTTGTTCTTTTCTCCGGCTTTGTTTTCTCTATTCGTATTCTCTGGTCCCTGATCTCACTCTTCGTTTTTGTCCCTGTTTATGTTTATTTTCTTCTCTCTCTCTACTAGTCGTGTGATGTCGCTAGCATTGAGAAGGAATCTACTTTGAAAGGTGAATGGCCACTGAAAATCACGACTGAGAAGAGAGTTGCTGCTGAGGTTGTGGCTCTCGGTGATAGCTGTCATGATGTCATTGCACTGTTGTCTTGAGTTTGCTCGTGGTTGCTGGAGTTTTGAAGGAGATTCTATAGCCCTTCTCCTCTGTTTCACTTTGCCTCCTGGATCCTCTCCCTGCTTATTTTTTTTTGTTGTGTTTCTCTTTGTGAGTTTTTTAGTTTGTCTCTGTCCGTCTTTCTCTAGTCTTCCCCTGTTTTCTGCCTTTTCTCCTATCTTATCCGTCCCCTCCCCCACCATGTGAAGCCTTTCTTTGGCTTTTATAAAGCCAGAGAAGGTCGTGTGTTCATGCCTTCAGAAATGTGGCACGTTCCGTGAGGGATCGTGGGCATAATAGTCCATGATCTGCTGGTTATGTTTCCTGTTGATTCGGTCTTAGGATGCGGAGATGATGAACAATGTGCATTGAAAACGACACCAATTTCACCCCAAATGATTATTTTCAATTTGGCCCCTAAACTTGTGACATTTAATAATTGAATCCCTGATTTCATTAATTAAACAATTCCAAGTTCAATTAAGTCCCCAAACTTCCAATTCTTCTAATTTTTGACCAAATTGACTCTCAAATTTATAATTCAATCCTTATTAGTCCCAAAACTTTCAATTTGTGTTGTCTTAACCCAATCTTCAATTCATTCATTTTTTATTTCTTATTTTTTTGAAAAATTCAAAAATTAGGTTATGATAATATTTAATGAGTTTGTTTATTAAAATCAATTTGTAATAAAAATCGACACATATATAAAATTTATTGAAAAAGATAAAAGAAAAAAAATATTATGCAAGCTTACATATATTAAAAATATTATAAAAAATAAATATTTAATCTATATAAAATATATTAAAAAAATTATAGATGAATCATACTAACTTCTTAAAAAATTAAACACATCCAATATAATAACATGGGGTCTAGCTAGCAACTTGTTAAATCTATATGTACTTGAACTCAGTGCGTTGTTGAACCTAATATCTTTGGGTCTAATAGCTCGCCAAACTTATATGTACTTGGGCTTAGTGCGCAGCTGAACATAATGATATCAGGTTTGGAAGCTCACTAGACCCATATGTATTTGAACTTAGTGCATAGCTGAACACAAAGATGTTAGGTCTGGCAATCCATCCTCTTTAGGTTGATTTTTTCCTTAACCCTTTTATAAAAGTTTTATTGTTTTTAATTTTACTCTTCAATATAAATTGATAGTGCATTGTATTTTTTATTTTCTTTTATTTTGTTAATGTTTTTGTTCATATTTACTTAACTCTTCGATTTTAACCCTTATTATTCTAATTGCTATTTTTTATTTTGGATTTTTTTGTGTTTTTTTTAACGTTTCATTTCCTAGGGATTGGGCTTTATGGGTTGACATCTTTATTTTATTTTATTTTCTTTTCTTTTTTGATATCGTTATTCAACATTGTTTTTTTTAAATGACTTTGTGGTTTTTTTTTAAATTTTTTTATCGTATTATCCCGACCTCATGATCTAGGATACAAGCTAACTTGTCAAGTTAATCTGGACTAACTCGCCCCTTAATGTTTAGATTAGATGTAAATTTGTCAGGTTAATCTGGACTAACTTGCCTCTTAATATTCAGATTACATGTTTATCATGTTTGCTCAGGTTGGCTAAAAATTAAACAACATTAATTTTTTACTCTTGGATAAATGTTTTTGTCCCTTGTCATATTTGTTTGTTATCATTGTATTTTTTTCTATATAATTCAAATAAATTCAATTTATTTAATTATTTGATATTATAATTCGAGCTATTAGATTTCTTCAGCCTTCTAAATATTTTATTAGATAAATAATATAGATACGCAACATATCTAGTTTTTGTCATAAAATATAGGTGGTGTTGTTATTATAAGAACTCGACTTCACACGTTACAGACACCAGATATTAAAACCATGGCATGAGAAAGTGGAATGCGTAACTTCTACATGATGATAAATGTTAAATATCCAAAGCCATGGCTTGTATTTTCGTGTCTGCACCTATTCTTATCGAAGGTTTTGCCAAGAGATGGAAGCTTTTTTCTCTTCTGTTTGAAATTCACACAGACGTAATGGACATTCATGACATGGTGTTTGGACTAGCTGGTGCTAAAGTCCAACAAAACACCTACTTTGTTTTTGAAATATATATATCCTAATTCTACCCAGCTAAACTAGTCATATTTTGAATTTTTTTTATTGAACATGGGTTCGAATTTTTTTTTTGACCACTAAAAATTTATATAGTTATTGATTTTAAGACTCGTAAAATTAATCAAAATACGCGTAAACTGATCACGTTTATAAAGTCTCGAGAAATTAATGTGGATCCTCTCCCTTTTTATAGCATGAAATAGCTTTGAGTTAACTTTAAAATATTGAGATCAAGTCTATTTCTTTAACCAATAAGAAAATAGGTTATTCAATGTAAACTAATTTATATTAATTGGACAGTTTTATACATGTAATTAAAAAAAATCATAAAAAATAAAACCAAGAAAATTAAATCATACATTGCCAGAAGTTTATATTTTCAGAAATTTTTAAGATAGTCTTAAGGGTTTTTGTTTTTTTATCATTATTACAAATAGGAGAAAATAGTTTCTACCAGAATATGTTGGGCATATTTTTGTTTTTTTTGCTTGAAACAGTATTTTAAAAATTTTAAGTTTTTCTTAATTTTTTTTAATATATAAATATTAAAAATATTTTTTAAAAAATAATTTTAAAAACAACAGATAAGCTACCAGGATACAACACTAAAAACTAAAAAGATCTCGGTGCTGACCGATAGCGAAACGACATGGATAAGCATTGAAGGGTGACACGCGGTGGGTGCTTATTGACGGTATTGTCCTTGGGAGCAGCAGAAGACTGCTTTGTTACAGATACTCGAAGAAGGACAAAATAACTGGCCGGAATGGATAAGAAGCCCAACGGCTATCTCTCACTCTCTCTCATTTTTTAAAATCCATTTCATTAATTGTTTTGAAAGGGAGACTTTATCCTAACACGCGTTCAAAGGCCTTACTATTTTTTTTTTTTTTTGTTATTATCTGTTTCAAAAATACAATTTAGGTTTTTTTACATAAATTAAAAATTATTTTAATAAAAAAAATTATTGACACGTGGAAAGCATTTGTACCTCAAGCAGTGCATGGCTCTTAGAGGCTAAAAATATTATCTCTTCATCCTTTTTTTTATTGGTATAATGTATATCAGTGGTGGTGAAATGATTTATTATCAATGAATTTTTTTTTATTTTTAAAAAATTTATAACTTAATCCTCTTAATTGTTGTTATTTCAATTTTAATTTTTATTTTTTTAATTTTTAATTTTTTTTAGACTTTTTATAAAGATTTTATTGGTTTTATATTTCATCATTCTATCTAAGTTATAATTTTTTTTTAATTTTAACGTTGGATATTATTTTTTTAATTTGACTTTTTGATTTTTTTTATTTTTTTAAATTGAATTATTTTAATTTCATAACTTTTGAAATATAAATTTGACAATTTAACTCAATATTTATTGCTCATATTATTTATATATTATACTAACTCGGATTGACTTGAATATTTTTTATTTTGTTTTGTTAAATTCTGTCCTTTCTACTCTTGAATTTTTTTTCCAAGTTAATGTAATTTTTTTATTTAATTTTTATTTATTTACTATCATTATTTATTTATTTTTATTATATAATTAAAATAAAATTAGTTTATTTAATCGATGAAGGCTGTAACTCGAAACATATAGTTTTTATTTTTTCTTTAAAATGAATTTCCGGCACCAAAACAACATATATTTTTTTTTATTCCTCCACGTTGACAGTGACTATTTATTTCCATACGTTAAGACTGTAAAATTTCAACCACGTGTGTCTCGGCAAAACCATCCTCAGGACACAGGCGTTTAGCGCGTGTAGTTGTAACTTGCCTTCTATGTAACCTCCTCCTTCATTCCCAATCACAACTCCCTTCCAAACCCAACACTCTTTTCTTTCTCTCTGATTTTCTGAGCAACCAAACAACAACAATGTTTCGTCTAAGCAATAACTTGGTAGGAATCCTGAACTTCATTACATTCCTGCTCTCAATCCCCATCCTGTGGGCAGGGATCTGGTTAAGAAACAAAGGAGCATCCGAATGTGAGAAATTCCTCGACACTCCAGTTATAGTTCTTGGTGTCTTCCTCTTAGTTGTCTCACTAGCCGGTCTAATTGGCGCGTGTTGTGGCGTTTCATGGCTCCTCTGGGTTTACCTCGTAGTCATGTTTCTTCTCATTGTCGTACTCTTCTGCTTCACGATTTTAACTTTTGTGGTGACCAACAAAGGTGCTGGTAAAGTTTTGTCTGATAAAGGGTATAAAGAGTATAGGCTGGGTGATTATTCGAATTGGTTGCAGAAGAGAGTGACCAGTGGGAAGAATTGGAGCAAGATTAAGAGTTGCTTGATCGATGCTAAGATTTGTACTGATTTTCAACAGAGATATTTGAATGATTCTCTCACCGTTCTGTATACTCGCCATTTATCTGCTCTTCAGGTTTTCTTTTTAATTTTTTATAGTCTCTCATTTTTTGGGATATTTTATTTTTTTACTTTGTTATTGTTTGATTTTGCGTTGTTGTTGTTGTTGTTGAGATCTAAGTTTCAGTTGTTAAAAAGAAATAATCTTTATTTATCTTCCTTTTTATGATTTTTTCTTCTGTGTGTTTATTATGGTATTTTTTCTCTCTTACTAACATTAGTATTTTTGTTTTTAATCTCCTATTGGAGAAACGACATGTCACTCGTGAGTCATGGTGAATCACTGGTCGTCTGTATAATTTATTCTCTATTGTTTCTAGTTTATTTTAGCTGGAGAGAGAAAAGCAAGAGCACTTTTAGGTGAAGAATATGATTCTTTTTTGTGGATTCTAGTTATCACATGTTGTTTTGGTTATGTGGGAATTCTTCGTAGATAAGAGCATAACTTTTTTTAGGATAAAAGAAAAGCATCTGGGCTCCTTTTGTTTTTTAATCTTTACTTTACATATTCTTGAGATTTTGTTGGGATTCTGTAGTTATAGACTCTTCCTGTGTGGTGATATATGAATGAAATATACTAATTGTTTTCATATGGGGCGGTGGGGTCTCTATTCCTTTATGGCCTTCCACAGCCTTATGAACTGAGTTGTTGCTGTTTTGTGTTTGTATGCGTGCACCGGGACCTTTCAGTGTAATAAATGCGGAAGTTCATTTTTATGGTTTTGGGAATTGTCGTAGATGTTTTTTCCTTTTCTTTTATATTCAAGGCAAAGGCAGAGCAATATGAACTTTGATTACCTTAGGACAAGAGAATGCAGATTCGTTTCTTTTAGCCAAATGGGTTATTATCAATCCTAAATAATTCATTTATTTGATATGTGATCTTTCTATAGTTGGATTACTTCTATGAAATCTTGGTAATTAGCTATTCTCCAAATCTGACATATATATATATATATATATATGTATAATAACTACGTTTATTTAGATATTGCAGTAGACTTCCTCTTTATGAAGTGCTGACAATACTGGGCTCTGATGTTGTTTCTTTGTGGTTTTGCAGGCTGGCTGCTGTAAGCCACCGGATAGCTGTGGCTTTAATTATCAAAATCCGACTACTTGGGACAAGGCTACAAATGTCACCTCCGATCCTGACTGTAATGCGTGGGATAATCAATCAAATGTTCTCTGCTTTAACTGCAACTCTTGCAAGGCTGGGCTGCTGGACAACCTCAAGAGTGATTGGAAGAAGGTGGCTATTATCAACATTATATTCCTTGTTTTCCTCATCATTGTGTACTCCATTGGATGCTGTGCATTCAGGAACAACAGAAGCGAAAATGCTTACTTTTCTGGATGGAAGCACACTTAACTTGGGAGAATTCTACTAGCTGCCGGCATGGATGCAGAAAGTAACGCGTAGGATTAGTTGTAGGCAGCTTACTTATGTGCTGCCCACTCTGTTATATATTTATCCTTTTCCGCAGGTGGTTTCTTGTATAGCATGTGTATGCCTTTCTTTTAGTATATCCTTGTGAACATATTGGCTTTCTATGCCTCATATGATACGGAGTTCATATTTTCTAAATCTGCGACTTTGTTTTGATCATTCTTCTCTGATTGGCTTAATGCATTCAGACAATGCATTAATTTAATATGCGTACGTTGTTTTTTGGGCCTTAATGACATTCTGAATCAGCTTTTAATACAAGTCCTTTAATAGATTTATTACCATGGAGGGGTGCAGACAGCGCAGTGATTGCTGATAAAAGACAAGCTCAGAGAAACTGGTTTCTTCTGAATTTATGTGCAGTGAAGTCAATGCTGGTGTATTAGTTTTTCTTTTTTTATTATATGCTAATACTAAAAATAAAGAATATGATATTAATATATTTATAAATAAAAATATACTTTAAAAAACTATTCAAGAAGGGTTTTTTTTTTTTTTTTTTTTTTGACATGGAAAGATGTGAGAACTCGATATAAAAAAAGGTTAGATATTTCTCTGGAAAGCTGTGATTGATTGCGAATGAGAAGATTAGGAAGGAAGCTATCGTGACTTTTCTCGAGACTCATTTTATGTATGGCGATGATAGCAGGCGCTGAAATTTGCATGAGATATTTGTTTGGTTATCTGCTTGTTTAGAAGTAACATATTGAATAATTTTTATATATTTCAAGATATTTATTTTCGATATATATCCATTATCTCATATTGTATGTAACATTTAATTATTTAATCAGATACATACTCACCATATCTAACACTATTATACTAACACATCTTAGAATATAAATACAAAATTTAAAAGATATTCAAAATCAGTTGAAAAGAAATTTCTTTTTATTATTAATTGAATTAAATTTTGCGCATTAGGGTCCCTCTCATCTCAAGACATCTTGTGTTCGAGCCTCTCCTTTGTAATAAAAAAATTAAATTAGATTTTCATGAATATTACAAATGATACATAACTAAATTGGATCAAATATAATTTTTTTTTAGATTAATGTGGGTGTTTGAGCCAGCTTTCATGTACCTCGACTAATCCCACGAGCCCTGAAGCTAACCACTATGTAAGTCTCTAGTAACCTTAAGGTTTGCGATATTCGAACTGGTGATCTCTAAAAAACAAATTCAGGACCTGATCAATTGAGCAACACCTCTCATGTCGATCAAATATAATTATTGTTACATATGGAAGTAGTGATTATTTTTTTCAATAAAAGAATAATTCTTTAATTAGTAAAACAGAATGGTTGGTAAAACATCTCAAGCATTTGTGTCATCTTAAATAACAAGAATGTAATTTTAAACGATAGGGATGAATAAATATTTTTTTTAAATGATAAAAAATATCTCAAATATACAAGATGAAAAACAAAAAAAATCTAGAGATTGTTTAGGAACACAGTTAAAACTATATTTTAATATATTTAAATAAAAAATAATTTTAAAAATAATTCCTACCATGATTTCAAAATATCTGCATATAAACAAACATCAGAACACCGATTTGTCGTAAAAATTGATAATAAAATGAGAAAAGAAACGTCTTTATCTTTGTGTTCCTCGTAACTTCCAAACCTTAATCATTGTACCTTGTGTTTATATACTCAAAGACCATATATTTAGTCCAGTGGTGAATTATTATTGTCCCTGATGAGTCATGGCGCACGTATGAGATCCACTTTCTCGGAGAGGGTCCCATTCTCCAATCATGCACTTGCCTGATTTCTAATTCAATAGTGTTGTCGCATTTCTCAGATCCTTCCATTTGTCTTGGCTAAATTAAAGAGAATCAACAGGCATTTTTTAATCTTAGAATAAAAAATCAAAAAACTTAAGATCTATGATTTTGATTTTAATTATTAAATGGCGCGAATGATCTTCTTGGAAAATATTAAGGTTGCAGGTGCATATCTTATTCTTATAAGTATTTCATGGAACAATCGCAGAAGATATCAAATTTTTAATTACAGACCTTGATTAAAAAAAATAAATAATAAAAATAAAAAATCAAGGCATTTCCTTGTGTTGTTTCTTAATACAGGAACTTAATTATAGTTTTGAAACCCGGCTGGTCTGAGGTTGGAACAATAAGGTAAAATGAGTGTTAAATTTTATCAAAATAATATAGAATTAACCGACCCCAAATACTTTTTATAGAGAACTTTAGGAACCAAAAGTTGATGGATATCTCCCACTAACAATTTTGATTACCTACAATAAATCAAAATTAAACATAAACATTTTTGGATTTGAACCAAGTGACTTTTGAATTGAAAAATCTATTCATGTACTATTGAAATGGCTCTGGAAAAACTAATAAAAAATTTTCCTTTCACAGACTAGATAAACTAATGGTTTGGAATAAATAATTCTTCAAAGACTAGGTCCAAGTTCAAATTTTAATTAACAAAAAATATTTTTTTATGGCTCAAAATATTATTTAACAATAGACCTAAATCCAGACCCAACCCGAAGCCTGAACACGAGCCAATGCACGTGAGTGAATTTAAGTCCAAAAACCCACTTTGTTTAGGACATTTTTCCTCTAAAAGCTTGAGTTGTTTTTTTTTTTAATATCTAATTTTAACTTTTTAACTTTCTAGTTTAAAAAGTTTTGTTTATTTTCTATATAGAATATAGTATTTCAAGAGAGTATTGGGTTTTACCGAGATATGTAAATCAAGAATTTTTCAAAATTAATTTATTATTCATTCATAATTTATTTAAATTATATTAATATTTTATATTAAAGAGGTTACATGAGCTCATTAAAGTATTCTGAAACAATTTTTCTAACTATATGCATTTCTCGGACAGAAAAAAAAAATGAATTTTTTGGTCATTCAGGTTCATCAACTTAGTCGACACTAGAGAATTTGTCAGGTAGAAGTGGCTTTTCCAAATTTATTTTGCAGACGTTCTTTCCTGAAGATTCATCTATAGAACCTTGCTGAATACGTCTCTGGTCAACTTGTGGCATAAAATTCGTCACTTGTCTGATCTCCCTTTGGTCTTCAGCTTTACCCCACAGCACCATATACAAACCAGCAATCACAGCAATAGCGCCTAACAAGCTGAAGTGAGGCAACTATATATCAGATGACAAATATTAGAAGCACTAATTAGCCATTTATACTTGTTTCTGGTGATAACTAATAGAATTCTGCATAAAGATAATAAATTTTCTTGAAGACATTCCAAGGTGTTATTTACCTTGCCGTGTAAACCATTTCATGTTGAAATATAGCAGCTAAGGTGGTAACAATAACAGTAGATAGGGGGCTGAACATTGCTGAGAAGAGCGGACCCCTTCGTGCAATGCACCAGGCTTGAAGAATAATGATGCTTGCAGAAGCAATCCCCTGGTCAACGTACGTTTTTATCAGAGAAATTTAGATAGATCATGGAAGGCTACGGTTACAATTTAATTTCAACTAACAAAACATGTGCATCAAGACAAGAGTACAGAGAGAGTATGACTACATACTACGTAGAGTAAACAAGCATACTCAAGATTTGAATGTGGTTTCCATGCTTGTGGATCTGTCTTTAAGAAGATGGTAACTGCTGTTGTTTGTATGGATCCAAAGAAACACATCCAAGCAGTAGAGAGTAAAGGATCAGGACATCTTGCTGATATTGGGACCTGTCCAGAATTTCAGTGAAAGGAGTTGGATTTGTGATTTCAGTAAAGCCAGACAGACATATGAAGATAACGTACAGAGGAAATACCTGCATGATGGTCCAAATTGCCCAGCAACAACTGTTTCCAAAAAGGATTAGTGAACCCAGCAACCAGGTCTCACCACTAGAGCCACTGGAAGATTTTGTTGCTACGATTCCAGCGTTAAGTAGTTTTGGCCCTTTGAGCAATGCCATGGACATGGCTCCACTAACACTGATAACTGTCCCTATTATCTTCGCGTTGCTTCTCAAGCTGCGGATATTAACTTTCTCCATTCTGTTAAATTAGTGACATGAAGACTTTCAATATTTCATTAGACAGTCAGTTGCATGCCCGATCTTAATCATTGAATATGGATTGTTTTGACTATATGACTGTATAACTGAACAAGTATAGATCAAAAGAACAAAGAGTTTTCTGGATATACCCTATAGCTGCTGTAAATACAAAAGTGAGTCCAGGAACTATATTAGACATTGTGCTTGACATTGTTGAAGAAGATAAGGAGATGCCTTCAAAGAAGGCAATTGAGTTGATTGTTGGGCTACAAATGACAAAGATCAGATCATGTTTTCAGTGAATCTCACTACCTCTTCACACAAAAAACTAAAATTCAAAGAGAAATCTACCCAAGCAAAGCAGCTATATATAACAATACAAATTCCTTTAGTCCCAGAGAAATTGTACTGGACGCTCTCCTGTCAACAAAAGCAAGAAATATGAGAAAAAACTTGGAAAATATTATATATATTTTTCCCCAATTAAAGGGAGGGAGACTGACTGAGATAAGATAGATGTTAATTACCTTCTTGAGAAATAAGCCATAGGTGCTATGACCAAGGCTGCAATGACCTGCCTGTAGACTGAAAGGATTTCAGGACTTAATCCTCGTGAAAATGCTGCTTCAGAAAAAATAGCTACTCCTGCTTCAAGAACCTGTACTCCCATCATAGCCATCACAGGCTTGTAACTATCTATCACATTCATGCTAAATTCTTAACAGATCAATGGGGTAATTCAGTCTCTGTAACAGCAAAATATGCCCAATTATACATCAGTATTCTCATCTAGGAATGCAATATTGGTATTTATATATGCTGATGTAAGGTAGCTAGGTTGTTGAGAAACGCTTCTAATCTACTCTCAGTAAAGGTTTCAAATGAAATCAACATAAGAAACAAATATATGGCAAGTCCATTAACACTAGCACCAAGTCAAAAAGTTTTCTTATTACGTTCATGCATATCCCACTATATACCATAGTTGCCAATAACCTAATCAAATTCACGGATGACTACATCGCTCTTATTTGCGTGCCCCCAGTACCGTCTGCTGATGTAATGTAGTTGGTCGACATACGCATCTCTCAGCATGCAACGGTTTCAAATGAAATCAACAAAAGAGGCGAATATATGGCAAGTCCATTAACACTCACACAATCGGGCTCATGAACCTGATGCAATGAAGGCGAAGGATATAAAGATTTTTGCAAGTCAAAGCCCTTTAAAGATCAAAGAGAAGACAACTAAAATATTCAATTCTATTCATTCTTCACTTGCCAAAAGTCATTACAACCTTTTATATATATGGAAAAAAAAATAAAAAGTCCTAACAATACTAAATGAAAAAAGATAGGGGTGATCATTTTCAGTTCAGTTTGGTTTTTATAAAAA
>Ga0325404_1004331_pt1 | contig 15104 bp, 11 predicted proteins | sample PopdelMetagenome_18_FD_205664 | JGI IMG/M metagenome (GOLD analysis project Ga0325404, IMG submission 205664) | Populus deltoides microbial communities from Bellville, Georgia, United States - Xylem-Control-R1 | ecosystem: Host-associated > Plants > Phyllosphere > Stem > Wood/Secondary xylem... | reverse complement strand
CCTAGCTATCTTTAGGTGATGAGGGATGAAGTTAAAAACCATGTTTAATAACCATTTGCACTGAATTCATACAAGCAATCAGCAGTGTTTCTTTCTGTAAAGTTTAGGAATGGAAGGAAGGAGAATACGAGTCAGGTAAAAACTTGCTTACCCATGACTTGGAGCTGCACTTCCTGAGCTTCTCCCATGACAAAACTAAATTCCCAGTTGAGCAAGCTAAGAAGAAAGGCTTGTTGAGATTTAAAGCGAGAAGAGTTCTCATTTTTTTCGTCGATAATAAGGATATACAATAAAAAATAAAAATATTTTCGAGCCCATGTAAATTTGTATTTTTGTTGTTTGTCTTTGATGCTACTAGGCAGTTTAAGCAGAGTATTGTTAAAACCTCTGTTTCAGAGGTGATTCCAGGCTGCCGGCAAGTGTCGAATTATAATTGCGTAGATGATAAAAATAACAATACTCCTGCGGCTGCTGCTGCTGCTATACGTGGAACTACGTAACCACACAGGATTAGGGTGCTTCATTTGTGTCACAGGAAAATAAATAAGAATGTGTCGTTCAGATAGGCATCCAAGTCGAGCAAGAGTTGTTTTATATATAAAAGTAATTGTATTAAAAGTAAAAAAAAAAATGTATAAAAGTATGATGGATATATTTCAAGAAGTACAAAGATTTGTTTCGGTCAAAATTATCAAAAGCATCCCGAAAAAAAAGCCAAAAGCTAATTGAAGCTTAAGAGTGCGAAAGTAAATTGCCAAGATAAACAGCTGGTTAACTAGTAAATCAGTGGTTTAAATAGAAACCTAGGAAACGATCGACTGATTCCTGAAAATCACAAAACGAGTAGACCGATTCTCTAGAGCAGTATAAATGATAAGCAGAACTCAAAAAGCAATAAGAGCAATGATACCTCGTGACCAGTAAGTGCCAAATGGACTTGAGTACAGCTGAAATATGATACCTTGGTTTTAGCGACCAAACCATTTAAAAATCTCATCTCGAACATCCTGATGAGATTAATAAAACTGATGAAAGATTCAATTATTCCTTTTATACCAGATGAAGTAAATTATAGTTGAGAGGGCTAATTAAGCAAAAAGATGCATGAACTTCCTTTTCTTTTCTCAAGTGTGTGTATGCCCATTGAAGTAGAGGTCACCATGTCATAGAAGATCAGCTTAGAAGGGTCTTGCTCGTGATAGCACCCCAAATTGTAGCAAAAGTAGGGCACTGACAAAACAAATGGTCTTGTGTCTCAACCTGCGACCCATAAAGAATACATATTGAAGAAGGAATGATCTGAAAAGCATGTAGTCTGTCCATGATATGAAGACAACCCATAGAAACAAGCCAAATGATAAATGAATACCTCAAGATGAATCCTCGAAACCAAAGTAGATGGTGCATAGATCTTGTAAGTCTGGATTCTCTAGGAACCTCTTATACCGAGTCAATGAAGAACCTCCATAGAGAATGACCTTTCCAAACATAATGGTTTGGTAAAGCACTCTTAGGGTGAATGTGAAATGAGTCTTAAATAGGCTGAAGCTCCGAACTACCTAATGGAAAGGCTCAAGTACCCTCTTCAATGATGTTTGAGAACTTAGCATTCTAGGAGAGCCTAGTAGATGTTAGCAACTTGAAAGGCAAGAGGTCACAAAACCATTGCCAATGTAGAAATTAATAGTCTAACCACAGAGAAGTAATAGTCTCATCACAAATACATGAAACAAACTTCCCTTTACACCAATCTCTGTTGTGAAGAATCTTTCTTCATGACCAAGAAGACACTGAATGGGGCCTGACATGCCATAAAGATCTACCTCTGAGTAGAATATTGTGGACCCATCCGACCAAATTGAAGATCTATATAAAAAAAGTCTCCAAAAATGTTTGAAAATAACTACTCTACTCTAAGTTATAACCCTTTTAATTCCTAAGCCACCCTTTTTTAAGGGATAACAAATAAAAACCCAGATGACTTTATCCCCTAAGTGTGAAAGAAAAGAGAATTTTCAAAGAAATATAGTTAGGATACCTTTAATCCTCTTAATAATAGAGTAAGAAAGAATAAACATGGAGGACCAATATGCCTTGATAGATAAGCGAATTGATTTTATCAGTTGAAAACGCTCAACATAAGTAAAAGAAGTTGAGGTTTATAATTTGATCTTTGACAGAATTCACTCCACCAAAGGCATACAATATGTGTGTGTCAATCTGGTAGATATCAATGGGACACCCAGGATCCTAACCGGTAAAGAACCCAACTTGAAACCCAAGATATTCTATAAAGAGGTCTCAAACTCTTCATCAGCTTCTGATAAAATGACATGACTCTTCTCTGGATTTATAACAAGTCCAGACAACCATGCAAAATCATTCAAAGTCATCCTCACAATCTTGAACGAGTCCATATTTGCTCGATAAAAAAATCATAAAGTCATTTGCAAAGCACAAGTGAGTAATGGTAGACTACTGATATCTCTAATGATATCAAAACATTGGTTTCTACGAAGCCTCTCTAAGAATGCCACTTAAGCCCTCCATAGCCAAAACAAACAAGTAAGGAGACAGAGGATCACCCTATTAAAGACCCATTTATAGCCATTAAGAAATGAGCTATAGACATGCATACCTCAATCCATCTAACTATGGCACTAGGAACTCTAATAGCCTTTAAGCCTGTAAAGATAAGTTCCTAACTAATTGTATAAAAAGCTTTCCTGTTGTCTATTTTCAAAGCACATCTAGGCATAGGACAAACTAAGTGATAATTATGCATGAGATTCTAAGTTAACGAGATAACATTTGATATTTTTCTACCTATAACAAAAGTAGTCTGAGTAGGACCAATAATAATTGGAAAAATCCCCTTCAATCTATTCATAATGACTTTAAATATACATTTGTACATCACATTACAACATGGAATAGATCTAAAGTCATTCATAGTGATGAGTGTCGTAATTTTAGGGAGTAAAACAATCCTAGTAGCATTAACACATCTAGGAAGAGTAGAGGAATTAAAGAAGAACCTTACAACAGTAATAAAATCTCTACCAATAATCTCTTTTGAAGAACAAGTATAACCATTCAGGTTAGGATCCTTATCATCTGGGATGGAAAATAAAGATTTCTTGATCTCATCAGTTATGATGCATGACTCCAAAACAAGAACAATGTCTAGAGGAATCCTGTCATTAAAGTACCGAGACACATCCTCTAAAGTGATGGAGTGAGTAGAAAGTATCCCCTAAAAGTAACAAATTGCCAACTAGCTTAGACCCTACTGATCTTGAACCTGAGATCCTGTCTTATTAGTCAACTAATGGATCTTGTTCTTGACCTGTCTATGAATAAGTGATCTATAAAAAAACTGTCTTCTAAGTTTAACCATTGAATCTGAGACCTCTACTTGTAAAAAGCCTCATCATCTTTACTCAACTGAAAGAATTCCCTAACAAGCTATCTCTCTGGTTGTTGATACTCATTGATTAGTACTTAAAAGTGCATTCTCATTAAGGCTTTATATCATCTATTGCACTAAAGTATCATTAAATTCCCTAACTAAAGCATGTTTTATAATAACAAGTCTAATAATATAATATATCTTTAATTTATGGTAAATGCTTGTTTTGAATGCAGGTATATCTCACAATTCAAAGGATTGATTGATGTGAAGAGACAAAAAGAGGACTAGCCTAAGAGAAGAGATGTTGGTTCAATTCCAAACTGGAACACCATTCGGTTATTTGATCATAACTGGAGTTGTAGAACTCGGATTTAGGTCTACTTTATATGGATGGAAAGCTAAGACATAGACCTAAAACTTTCATGAAAGTTCAAGACTCAAATTCTACCGTTTTCAAGTTTAAATCTTAGTAACAATGGAGAAGTCAGAACCTATCCTGTAGCTCAAGCACTGTTCGGTTTTTAGCTCATATCTTGAGTTCTAGAAGTCCAAATGAGCTCTGGTTTTTTTTTTGTTGGAAAGCTGAGACAATTGCCCACAGTTTTCATGGAACAAAGGGCTCAAATTCTGATGTTAGTAATGACGTTTTGGCTAGCCAACAATATCAAGAACCAGCAGCCAACAATATCAAAAATCTGCCAACAATATCAAGAACCAGCAGCCAACAATGTCAAAAACCAGCCACCAAATCAATGGTTGCCTACCAATCAATAGGTCTGAATCTTAGCCTATAAAAGGAGGCATTTGCCATGTATTTAATCATATTATTTTTCAAATCAAAATCATGTTCTTGCTTTCTCTCTTTATATCTTTGTAATGTTCAAGTTTTCTTTCATGCTATATTAATATCTTATTTATGCTTTTTCATTTCCTTTCCTATATTTAGTTAACTTATATCATGTTTATGTTCTTGTATTATTTATTTATGTTTTTCTTCTTCATTATGTTTAGCTAAGTTAATTATGTCAAGGTGAAAAGGTTTCACTAATGGTGTTAGAATAGGTATAATATAAACTCAACATGGACTTTAATGTTTATATTCAAGAAAGATTGTTATTAACATGTCTTATCTTTTTATCTTACTAATTCTTAATGCCTTGCTTGTTAAATGGTTAATCTAGATTTGTGTTGTATAACACTTGGTACATCAAATGCTTGATCCTTCATAGTTTTCGGCCAACATCGTTGTTATAATAGGAACTTGATTTTTTGTTAATATAAGTTAGCAACATGAATGCCTGATGATATTTATAAGTATGGTGTTACTTAAATAAGATAATTAATATGATCATGTTAATACTTTATAATGAGCCATTAACTATAAATCATCCGATTGGAACCTTCTTTGTGTGTGGTTTCCAATTGAGTAATAAAAAGAGTTTATATTATATTTATTTGAAATACCATTAGTGGATCCTCTAACCCTGGCATCTGTTTTATCATTGTTTAATCCTTACATCAATATCACATCCCAAAACTCTCTTCAACTCCTTTCTGTTATTATTTTCTTCAAATCTTATCTATATTTGTAATTTATATAGTTGACCTCCATGTGGTTCGATCCCGGTCTTGCCGGGTTATTTATTACTTTGACACTCCTGCACTTGGGATAAGACATCAACTTTTTGATCGTGTCACTCATCATTCTAAAAAGAACCATTAAAAGTAGTTTGTGTTACAGCCAATTTAGTTTTTGCCTCAACCACATAACTAGTGGTGTGACTAGTGTACTGGTGATGCAAAGACTTCAACTTAGGCTTTAACAATCCAAGTCTTTTGGTAAATCTATACATAGGGTTACCATTAATAACAATTTTCCATGTATCTACAATTAGATCCAAGAAGCCATTCATGTCAACTCATAGATTCAAGGACTTAAAAGATGTTTTTAACTTGGAAAGATGATAAGCGAATTGAACAACTATAGCATTGTGATTTGAGAAGTCTCTAAGTAGGAATTCAGAACAAGTAACTGGCCAAGTAAAGAATCAATATGAGTTACCAAATATCCAATCTAGCTTCTCAAGAATAATACTCCTTCCATGCTGAATAAGGAATTCTAACTATGTTAATTGTTTACTAGGTTTGTTAAACCGATCGACTGGTTTCTGAGTGATTAGTTTTGGCTGTAACTTAAAAGTAGTAACACAAACAATAGTCCAAGCATGTATAGCTTCACATGTAAAAGAACTAGAGTAATCCAACGGCTAAATCAAACGCGATCTACAAAAAAGCAACTGATCTGAAAACTAACATAAGCTAGTCCAAAGAGTAAATATGTTTATCAAAAAGTTGAAGTTTGATCTCCACTGTTTGAAACAAATAGGATGTCTAGTCGAACCTATCTGAGAAAAATAAAGTTGGTCTAATGGTGAATATAGGACAAACCAAGTTGGCGGTTACGTCTTCCCTAAACCTACTTTTTCTAGAAATCTTGTAGTGATTGCTTCTCTCAAATGACACTAGATAAATCAAATCCATACAGTGAGGTTGTAGAGTAGGGTAAGGTGCACAACATATCTGAGTCTGAGCAAAATCTAATTGTGGCTCTAGAAGCTGATTTCTTTCTTATCTCTCTTTCAGACCTTTTCTCTCTAGTTCTTCCCTTGTTAGGTCAAGTCAAGGAAGATGGTTCCAAGTTATGTTGCTTTGTCACATACCCCAACATGATATATACCTTACTAGTCTTCACAAGAGAAGGAGCATTTCAAGTTTCTTTGATTAGTCTTATATTGTAAAATAATTGTGTTAATTTGATGTAAAATAATACATGGATCAAGTAGATAAGCAAAAGTAGTTGAAAAAATTGGTCTAAAAAGGCCTAATAAGGAATTTGACTACTACAAACGAAAACCTTTGTTTAGAAAATCCTTTTGGTGTCCATGAGTTTAATCCAAAAAACTGATTTAAAGCTCTACTACTTAGAGCATCCTGCGAAGCATAGGAAGGCCATTTTAGACTTTAAAACCTCACTTTTAAAATGTGTCTCTAAACCCTTTTGTAATTCAGCTCAAGGATGTCATCACGATCTATTTCAATCTTATTTTCATTGGCTCTCCTTCTTTTAGTGTTTATTCACTCTCTTTTTTTAAGTTTTTCGATTAATGAAATTTGTTGCACATGTGCAGTATCGTGACGATCATTCTCCTAAATCGAGATCGTCGCGAATGTTGTGGGTGGAAAGGATAAGGAATTGTTGTTCTTTATCAGTAAAAAAAGAAATATGAGTTACTACCTCGTATTTTGGTAACTAGAAACTCTAACATGTTTTAGAGTTTGGATAAGGGGATTGATTGCGTAAAAAAAAAGGTATTAGCACCACTAATATGTCTTACTTGTGGTAAGATACATTGTTTATTTGTCTAATGTAAACTAAAGTAATATTATGTTTTCTAATCGTCAATCTATATAGGGTTTAAGAAAAGTCTTTCTCAATAAGAAGGTCCTTATCTTATCAGGTTAAAAACTTAATTGTTCTCATGCGAACATATAAAATAAAATAAACTGTCTTTTTATTTAATATCAGGAATATGTTTTATGTATAAGTTAATAATCTCATATATTAAAAGAAATAAAAAAATTATCTTTTATTTATTTATTTAATATTAGGAATACATCTTAGATATAAGTTCACAATCTCACATATTAAAAGAAACAAAAAAAAAATTGGTATTTATGAAATGAGGACGAATCCTTTGAAATTTTACAAACTCGTTGTAAAATCCATACAATATTTTTTAAAAAAAACATGTCAATGTATTTTAGATTTTTTTAAAAAAAAAATTCTTAAATAACTTTAGTGTTTTTAGGCATATGCAAGAGGAAATAAAAATATTTTTATTATTTTTTAGGCTTTGTTTAGCAAAAATTCATTTTTCTTTGTGATAAAACTACCAAAAATAGGCTTAAACAGTGTTTGTCAAACACACCTTAAACCCGAAAACCCTTTTATGGCAAACCAAACAAGGTCTTAAACCATTTTACCTAAATTTTGTTTCTCAACATGATCGAGTTGACCTGACTAGGTTGACCTGAAATTTTTGGTTCGACCATAAACCAAACTAAAAATCCTAGTTTGACCCGAAAACATCCCAAAAAGAAAACCCAATCCAAAAAATAGATCAAACAAAAAAAAAACTAAAAAAATTGAACAAAACAGATCAAACGCCAAAATAAATGAAAAACACCTAAAACAATCAAGAACACCGAAACAAACCCAGCAACATATAACCAAAAAAAGATCATATTTGCTCAAATTAAAAGCACATACATATTGAAAATCATGAAATTATCAATAATTTAGCATCTATTCACTTTAATTATCACTTAAACATCACGATTTTGTCAAAATACGTTTCAGTTCTAAACCAAAATCCTAGGATTAAAGACCATCCTAGAAATAAACACTATTTTATTTGTTAATCATGCATAAAAAAGGGTTTTGTGTAAAAAAATAGACCAAAATTGGTCCAAACCTAGTGGCTAAGGTAATGTTCTTCCCAAAAACATAAAGAACATTGCCTTTATACCTAGAAAAATTCTCAATGAAGGTAACAACTGCCAAACCCAGAAATGGGTTATTTTGGCTTTTAAAATATGTTATTTTGTATCCCAACAAGTCACAGTATCTTACACAAACATATTTGAAACAAAAAACTAACAAAAAAAAACATTAAAGCATCAAAATCAATCATGAGATGCCAAATAAAAAAAAATTATCAATTTAAAACAACACATATGTTCATGTAACATGGATTCAAAATTAGTTTTTTGAACTTATTTTGTGCATGAACATACCCAACAAAACCAGGATAAACACCTTTGCTTCAACATCCATAGCTTAAGTTAAACAAAAACTAAAAGATTATATATATATAGACTTAAACAATAATTTTAGTGTATTTAAAACATAAAAAAACTTCAATAAATAAATATCACAACAATAAAGAGGTGAATGCAACATCATTTGTTAAACATTACAAACCTTTTTTCTATGCTTGTAAACATATATATTAAAAAAATAACAAAAATAAAACAACAAAAGTAAGCCACAAAGGACATACTTTTGGACCAGCAGAGTATACCTAGAATAACTAATCTCTATTGGTTTTCCTTTGGAAAATTTTACCTCTCATAAACTTTTATTTAGACTTTTGGATCTCTACATTTCTATTTCTTATTGATATTTATCATTTCTTTTCTTTTTCTTTTTCTTTTTTTCTTTCTATTTTTTTCAGCTCCTTTTCTTGATCTTGAGGGGGGTATTTATAGGGTTTTGAGAGGCCTTTAATATATTTCTGACCTCTTGATTTTGATGGAAGTGTTGTAAACCCTTGATAAGAACCCATTAAGGAACCTTTGTGTGTGAACATATGAAAACCAAATCAGTTTTTACATGATGGTTACACTTTGATTAGTACTTAAAAGTGCATTTTTATCAAGGTTTTATATCATAATTTTGCACTTGAAGTACCAATAACTCCTTAACTAAAGCATGTTTTATAATAACATATCTAATACTATAAGATACCTTTAATTTATGGTAAGTGTTCATCTTAAATGCAGGTCTATCACATAAATGAAAGAATTGATTGATGAGTTGAAGTACTGAAATTGAAAGGACAAAGAGATGGCCAAACTTAGAAAAGAGACGTTGGTGCAGTCCATACTGGAACATTGTTCGGTAATTGGGTCATATCTGGAGCTGTAGATCTCTGATTTAGGTCTACTTTATATGGATGGAAAGGTAAGACATAGGCCTACAACTTTCATGGGAGCCCAAGATTTAACAAGGCCGTTTTCAAGTCTAAATTGTAGCAACAACGAAGAAGTCCGAATTTGTCCTGCAGCCCAGACACTGTTCAGTGTTCAGCCTATATCTCGAGTTCTAGAAGTTCAAATGATCTCAACGTTTTACCCTAGAAAGATGAGACAATTTCCTAGAACTTTCATGATTGAAGTCTGTTCAAATTATGATGTTATCAATGATGTTTTTGGCAGACAAGAAGATAAGAATTGTCATCAAGTCAAGATGTGGCCACCCATTCATCAACTAGTCAACAAATCAATAGTTCTGAATTTTGGCCTATAAAAGGAGGCATTTTCCATGTATTTAGGCATCTTGGTGTTCAGATCAAGATCATGCTTTTGCTCTCTCTTTTGTAATACTTAAGTTTTGTTTATATTAATCTCTTGTTTATGCCTTTCATTTCCTTTTCTTTACTTAGTTAACTTCTTTCTCATTTATGTTTCTTTCTTTCATTATGTGTAGCTAAGTTAATTATGTCAAGGTGAAAAGGGTACACTAATGGTGTAAGAATAAGTATAATATAAACTTAACATGGACTTTAATGTTCGATACTAACATGCTTTATATTTGTTATCTTGTTCACTTTTACTACTTTGCTTGTTAAATGGTTAATTTAGATTTATGTTGTGTAACACTTGGTACAATAAATACTTGGCACTTTCATAGCCCATGCTATATGGTATAAAGAACACCTGAGCTATGAAAGTAACTTGATTTGTTGTTAACATAAGTTATAATCATGAATGTCTAATAACATTTACAAGTATTAGCATTATTCGAATAAGATAACTAATGTAATCATGTTAACAATTTATAGTCTGATTGGAACCTCTTTTGTGTGTGGTTTCCAATTGAATAATAAGAGTTTATACTATACTTGTTTGAAATACCATTAGTGGATCCTCTAACCTTGACATTTGTTGTTATCATTGTTTAATCCTTACGTTAATCTTCCATCTCAAAGTTCTCATCAACTTCTTCTTCTTCTTCTTAATCTTTATTATTATCATTATTAATAGTATTATTGGTATTATTATTATTATTATTATTATTATTATTATTATTATTATTATTACCACTATTACTATTACTATTATTAGTATCACTACTACTACTACTAGTATTATTATTGTTGTTGTTGTTGTTGTTGTTGTTGTTATTATTCTTGTTGTTACTATTATTGTTGTATTATTGCTGCTTATAATTTATACAATTAACCTCCCTGTGGTTCGACTCCGGTCTTGCCGAGTTATTTATTACTTCGACACTATTGCATTTGGGAGAAGACATCAATTTTTTGGTCGTGTCACACTTTCAAAACTGATTGAGTTGCTCACTTTCGAGGCCATGTTAGAGCAATTATGGCATCATCATCGCCTAAGACCACCTGAAGTTTGTAAAGGGGATGCACACCTTTCATTTAGATTCAACTTTGCTCAATTTGGAGGTTAGTAGCTCCACAATCATTTGTTTGAAGTTGCCAACTCGATTAGCCAAAACTGTCAAAACATAAATGAAAGCTGACAAACAACATGTCATTCACCTTCTCTTCATTAGATCTAAATGACACGTCGTTGAAAGTTCTTAATTTTGGATTTGAAAAATTTCAAATTAGTCCTTATTCTTCCAATTGCTTTTAATTGTATTTATAATTACCTTCAGACTTTTAATTTCATGTAATTTTACCCTTGCCAAACTCAATTGCCAACTTCAAAGTTAACCGTTATTTTCATATAGTCCTTATGAATTTGTACATTTCAACTCTTAATTGACCAACAAACTTACAATTTCTTTAATTTGGCCATTGATTTGGTCAATTTAAAAATTAATTTTTCTTGCAATTAAGCCCTCAATAAATTCAATTAAACTTTGAAAAATTTCAATTGAGTCCTTAAATATTCAATTTTGAATTTTCCTCCTTAAATTTAATTTTCTTTGTCAATAGGGTCTTCATCAGTCAAAACTACACTATTAAATTTTTCAATCTTGTATATTTTGATTTTTCTCAACTAGTTTTTGGCAATTTCCTGGGTGTTCCGGTGTATTCTCTCTACTAATATATTTTTTTATTTTTTCCAATATTTTTTCTTTTCTATGTATTTTCTCTTTTCTTTTCTTTTTTTCTAACTTTTTTTTGTTGATGTGTAGCTCCTAAAATGAATAACAACAAATTTATGAGGTTTATCTTGCAACTTTACCGTGTTTATCAAGCCCTTGTAAACTCTCTAACTGCGCGTCAGGATTAAAGATAGAAACAAAACTGAAGAACGAACAAACTAAGAAGAACAACTAAAATTAATAGCCAAATTGGAAGGAAGTTATTATTTTCTTTTAGCTGTAATATATATTAACTCATTGCATCCACGAAAGCAGGTAGCTATTTATAAAAATAGGGTTGAATGCCAGTATAGAAGTTCAATTATTCGAAATACAAACAATCCTTGATTTGACACAAATTATTATTATTATTATAAAGTTTTTTGGAAATAATAAGAATCAGACAACGTTAGAAACAATTTAGATAGTAAAAAACATGCACCAAAACATGTCTAATTCAGAAACAAACTCAGAGCGACTTTCCCCTTTGTCTGACTGCGTTGCGCAACATTGTGCATTATGGATTCTATATCAGTTGTACTACAGAAATCTAGTATGTAGCTACTTTTTGTTCCATTGAGCTCTGCAAATCATTACATGACAGGAAAATAGGTTCTGAAATAGGACTGGATTTTGTAATTGTACTTGATATTTTTGCTAGAGCTGGAACTTCCTGTAGAGGACAACGACAGGTACTGAGATAATTGATATGAAATCAAATTTATTGCCACAGCTTCAGTAATACTACAATTGTTTCAGAGATAACCTCAAGTTCTAATTGAGTAAGTTTCTTTCCCTTTAGAGGACAAGTCATTGCCAATCACAACTCAGACTATCATTGTGTCACCGAGTCTAGTTTCTGCTTGGGAAGAAACACAATCACAAGTTGTTTATGTCTGATTGGATGAAGCTACTGGTTTGATCTCCTTCTTCTTTTGAAGAACATCCGTCACTGAAACTGCAGCTTGAGACATTGCTCTCTTAGTTGCTATATGATATTTAAAGTATGAGTCTTGTTAAGAGCAGAGCATGCCTACAACTCATTGTGGGATTATAAGTTTGGAAGATATTGAAGAAACCTTTGCTAAAAAGAGTGCACAAAACAAGTCTTTTGCGATTAGAGACCTTGTGAATTTGAAATATAAAGATGGTGAAGATATTAAATAACTTTTAATGGTTATTGAATCAAATGTCATTGATGAATCTTAAGTTAACGATAAGATACAAGTACTAATCCTATTAAGTTCATTGCCTGATAGTTAAGAGATTTTTGTGGTGTCACTTAGCAATTCTACTCTGAATATAAAGCTCACTTTGAAGATAGTAAAGGGTAATATTTCCAATGAAGAAAAAAGAAGGAAATGGATAGGCACTTATAAGTCTCATGTACCTATTATAAAATGTCAGGGGAGAAAGCAAAACAAATTTTATCATGGCAAGCAAGATAGACAATATGACGATTGAGAAGGAAAATAAAAGCCTAGAGAGAGATCTCATTCAAGGGATGGAATTAGGGATTATTAATGTGACAAGCTTGAGCATATTCAAAAGGATTGTAGAAAGTACAAAATATATCAAAAAGGTAAAGGCAAAGATAAGAATGAAGAAAATGGTACAACTATAGTTGTTTTCAATGGTGATGTTTCCATTGTTTGTGATAATGATTATGTTAATCTTGCATGTCAGGATACCACTTAGGTTGCGAATTCAACTGTTTCTTACCATGTTATACTGTTGTGAAATTTCTTCACATCCTATATTGTTAGTGACTTTGGTCAAGTTAGGATAATAAACCAATGGATGACTAGCTTTATAGGCATTAGAGATATTTGGTTAAAAACCAATTTTGTATGCAAGTTGCAACTTAAAGAGATTAAGCATGTACTTGATATGCTCATACTTGATCTCCACAGGTACACTTGATGAAAAAATCTATCACAATTATTTTGGAGATGGTAAATGGAAGCTCTTTAAAAGTTCTTTGATTGTTGCTAAAAGGAAGAAGATTGGTCTCAACATGTCACAAATCAAGGAGGTTACGGGGAAGGTAAATGCAATTGAAAATGTCTCTACCAATTTATAACATAAATGGTTTGGACAATTGAGTGATAAATGCCTTGGCTCCAAGAAGAACTACATTTCGTTAAAATGTATGAACTTAAACACTTGCACTAATAATTTAGCTTAAAAACAATATAGAGTTTCATTTCAAATATCATTTTCATATAGAAGATCACATATTGTCGATTCAGTTCATATTGATTTGCTCTATGACTAATGAGTCTCTTGGAGTTTCTTTATACTTTGTTAGTTTTATTAATGATCATTTCAGGAAACTTAGGGCCAGTTGTCTAAAAATTCAAAAATCAAGTACTTAATGTCTGTAATGATTTTCATACTAGAGTCTAAAGGAAAACCGATGGAAACCTAAAATGTGTTTGATCTAACAATGATGGTGAATATAGGAGTATTTTTAGAAGTACCGTAGGGAACATGGTATTAAGCTGGAGAAGAAAAATCAAAAGACTTCACTGCAGAATGGAATGGCTAAGAGAATGAATAGAACAATTGTTAAAATAATTAGATGTATGTTTTCTCATACAAAGCTATCTAAATCCTTTTTAGAGTGAGATAATGAAAATTGCATTTTCTATGATCAACCTTTCTCCATCAGTTCCTATTGACTTTGATGTTACAGATAGAGTATGGAAACGAAAAGATGTTTTTTTATGTGTACTTAAGAGTATTTGGTTGTAAGGCATTTGTACATGTTTTTATAGATGGAAGGTATAAGCTTAACAACAAGACAAAACAATGTGTTTTTTAGTGTTTTGAAGATGATGAGTTTGGTTATAGGTTACGGGTTCATAAAGAGAGTACAGTTGTTAGATGTAGAGATTTTGTCTTATTTAAAGATCAAACCATTAAAGGCTTTGAATAGAAGGAAAAAATAGAGTGTATTAAATTTATTCCTACTAATTTTGATCCAAGATCTACTCTATATTTACCTTTGATGCCTTTTAGTCATGGAAGATATTTGCAAAATGATGATAATGGTGGTTTTTCTTTTGAACTATTAATTGATGATCCTAAGCCAACTAATGATGATGATAATATTGTTATTCCTGAACTTATTATTCAAGAAGCTCTAGATTAGCCATAATTGAGAAGGCTCACTAGACCTCATAAAACTTATGCTAGATATTCTCTTAATGAGTATGTGTTGGTTACTAATATGGAAGAGTTAGAACATATAAAAATCATGCACGAGGAGATGAAATCCTAGCATAAAAATCAGACTTTCAATGTAGTAAAGCTTCCAAAAAGGCAAGAGAGCACTGAAGAATAAATAGGTTTTCAGGTTGAAAATTGAAGCAAATTACTTATAATCAAGGTACAATTAAAGAATCAAAGGGTTTTAGTGTTTTATAGAATTATATAAATTATATATTGAAACTTTACCTTCCCTTATAGATTTAGGATTAACATGATTTTTTTATATTTTCCATGATAAAAATATAAGCCATAAAAAAAAACATTTAGATACAATCAAATATATAATATAATATGGTAAATTAGATACAATCCTTATATTATTAAAATATAATGATACATAAAAACCACTTCCTTTCAAAATATCAATCAAGTGGAAAAGAAAATGACAAATTAAAAACCAAATAAATCAAATTGAAATATTTCGGTTTCACTAATTTGGTTTTGAAA
>Ga0325404_1004330_pt1 | contig 15105 bp, 9 predicted proteins | sample PopdelMetagenome_18_FD_205664 | JGI IMG/M metagenome (GOLD analysis project Ga0325404, IMG submission 205664) | Populus deltoides microbial communities from Bellville, Georgia, United States - Xylem-Control-R1 | ecosystem: Host-associated > Plants > Phyllosphere > Stem > Wood/Secondary xylem... | reverse complement strand
AGTTAGCTCATTTACTGTAAAAAGTTCAGTGTCGGTACATTTTTCCTATTCTGTCACATGAGTTCAGTGTCATTTACTGGAAAGTTTTGGCCCATCTAAGGGTAACACATGAGCAAAGATCATATGGTCTTACATCCTGTCTTTATCTTCCCGCCTCTGAATTCTTCAATTTGTTTTCTCGTCTTTCACTTGAAACCAAGTTGGTACCTCTGATGCCAACTGATTGGAAAGTGATTCGCAGAGACTGGCTAGTTAGTGATTGCAGTTGTAGGGTCTAAATTGTTCCTTCACCACCACCTTTTAGAGTGTCGGCAGCAATACCATATAACCTAAGAAAACATATCTTTTGCTGGATGATTTTGGTTTTAAGCGGCGGCTTAAGTATTAAAATTAGGGCAAAATTTGGACGGTGCTATAGGATTCAAGAGCAAGAATGAAATGTGGATATATAGAGAGAGAGTAAAAAGTGTTGGTACCGTTTTTGCCTCTACTTGATTCCCGAACACTGGTGCGAACCAACATATTACGCCCGATCTTGCAACTCTGACCTTTGCAATCATATCTTTTTTAGTGTCAAGTAATGTCAGAAAACAATCTTTCATCTTAATCTTATCTCCCTTCTCCAGCAATTGTCCTAAGCTCAATATGTTGATTTTCATTCTTGATATATAATATAGACATCACCAATAAATTGATGACTTCCATCTTTTAATTTAATCAAGATCATACATTTTCCTTTTATGGCAACCTTTGAATCATCTGTTAAGGTGACATTACCTCTAATTGCTTCATCAAGTTCCATAAACTTGTCTTTGTCTCCACACATGTAGTTACTGACTCAATTGTCTAGGTACCACATGTTCTCTTTGTGTTGCATTCTCTCATTGTGCACTAGTAGTAGAGTGGCTTCCTTCTCTTCTTCTATCATAAGATTAGCATTCTTTTCAACCGTCTTGGTTGGATTCCAGCAATTCCTAGCATAATGACCTGTCTTTTGATAATTATAGCATTTAACTTTTGATTTGTCAAACATGTTGTCCAATCTGGATCTTGAATTGCTACTACCAATTGAATCGATCGACCAATTCCCTTCATTCGATCGATTGTTTGATCTGTTGGGGCTGCCTCGACCTCCTCTTTCAAATCTTCCTCTTTCTCCTTGGGAATATCCAAAATCATCTTGCTTTAAAAAAAAGTGTTTGTGCACCCACATCCTCTTGAATCTCATTGACTCTTGCCTCATGGGCTTATAATTTTCCCATGAGACCTTGTATTGAAAGAAAATTCATATTTTATGATTCCTCTATCACGACCACCACATAATGGAAGTTTTTTTGCAGCGAGCGTAGGATCTTCTCTACCACACGTGTCTCTTCCATCTTCTCCCCATATCTTTTTATTTGATTGTATATGGTCAATACTCTTGCAAAGTATTCTGAAATATTCTCTGATTCAAGCATATGTAACTTTTCAAAGTCACCACATAGTTTTTGTAAACATACCTTTCTCACATTGTCAGCTCCTTAGTTTGATTCTAGTAAAACTTTCCATGCTTGGTTGGCAGTGGTTAAGTTAGCCACTATCTCAAAAGTGGAGTCATCCAGACATTGGTAGATGATTGTTAGTGATAGTTGATTCTTTCTTCGTGCCTTTTGCACGACCTCTTTTTGGGCTGAAGTCAACATTGCGTCATCTATAAGCTCCTCAAAGTCTTTTTCAACTATCTCTCATACATCTTGGAAACCTAGCTAAGCTTTTACTCGAATACATCAAGTTTGATAATTGTCCTTTGTTAACCTATGACATTGAAGTAGCAAGTTTGAATTGGTCATATTAAATAATCAAACATAAACTCTATACCACTTGTTGGAAAAGAAGAATAGGGTGTGGTAATTAATTTATATGAACAAACATAAGAACAAAGCTAAAAAACAAGAAAAAGAATTAGGTGAATGATATTTTATTAAGAGTTAATTTTCTCAAAAGATACACATTTGTAGCTCTTCTGTATATGTCTCTCAATTTGTGTATAACGCTTAAGATTACAAGCCTATTTATAGGTCTCATCTCCTAACTAATTAAGGAATTAAACTATTCAAAGGAAATCCTAACCTAATAAGGAATCTAACATTCTAATTAAAGGATTGTAATAAATTAGTTTATTACAAATCCTTCTTTATCAAGGATTCTTATACTAACTAGGATTTCTCCTTTAGCTAATATTAAAACTTTTATAAGCTCTAAATTCTATTAGTCTAAATTCAAGTTGATATTGAACTTCCACACCCTTGGATAGGAAAGGCTTGTCCCGAATTGTACTCACTAATGAATAATAACTGCTTGTAAAACTATACAGCCATGTGCTTAAGAGCTTCATCATCCCCCACCCACCGACTATTAGCATTCTTTAGGGCTTTAATCTTATTCTTCTGCCTCCTAATAAGTAATAACTGTTTTGGTATGAAAATAGGAAGAGTTTTTATCCCGTAGGAAATCCACTGACATCTTGATTTTTGATTGTGACACAGTCTGGTTATAATCCTCTGTCAACTTTCTCTCCAACCGGTGCAGAAATGGATTTCCTCCATTTGTCATAGTACGTTGGACACCACCAAGCCGATCTAGAACCTTCCTTTTACGCTGAAAGATATTCCCAAATACTTGTTTGTTCCATTCTTGAAGTCATGCATAATAGAACAAAAACGGTTGCTACCAGCCCCTCTGCAATTCCAATATATAATATGCACACATCATAAACGCTGTAAGGTTTGAATGAAAATACAAACTCGAACATCATCTGATCAAATCCTATCGGAAACCTCCGTTTCAATCATAACAGTGTCCTCCCCCTACAACATGATTCACCCTATCAGGTAAACATTTTGTATTGGTGTCCCTCTCATCCTCCATCACCAACTCAGTATCAGGTGGCCTAGATAACTGGTGCTTGCCTCCACTTTGTAGCTGCCATGTTTAAACTTGCTCTTCCACAGCATAAGGTGCCTTGATAAACCCTTCGCTTGCATGTTGCATCGTCATGCAATTTTTAGACGTATTATTTGCTTGTAAAGTTTCTTGTGCCTGGGTTTTTGCTTTGGCTATCTGGAACAAACTAAAAGTAAGAAGACTCAGCCCTCTTTATTACCGCCTCTTAGTTTGTACTAGGGGCATTAGGCCCATGGGCTGGATCCCCCCCTACCATCATGTTTACTGATTGGGCTTCTTATATCAAATATATTCCTTGCCTTCGTAGAATTATTAGCAATAGCTTTACCTTTATTTCCTGCCCCATTAGAGGCCATGACTGCGATATTCAAATCTTGTAAAGCATTAAAACGTGATCCCTCAATTATGCTTGTTGTCATATCCCGTCTTTTAAGCTTTCGTAGCCTTGTCACCCGCCTGAGATCTTTGCTTTGAATCTGAAAATTTAGGAGAAGCTGTGTTTTCAGATTTCATGCCCAATCTCCTCCCCGGCTTTTTCGCCACCATCCAGTCCCCGTAGGATTCAACCACTGCCGATCTGACCACATACCCACTGCCTATTACGTGCTCCCATTACCTATCTCTAGTGTAGTTCCACATTCCTTCTGGTGCATTACCTCTTCAGGATTGGCAGCATGTTGTATATGAGGACATGCCTCCTTTCTATGACCATGTTGGCCACAATGGAAACATATAAGGTGCAGGCCCTCGTAGACTATTTTGCGAACCCTTCGTCTCAGCTGGAACTTTGCCAGAAGAGGATTTGTTAGATCCACTTCCATACTGATTCTAGCATAATTCCCACGAGAACCAATTGATGTTGTCCTGTCCACTTTCAGAGTCTTGCCAATTTTATCACCAATTCTCCACAAAATCTTGTTATCATAAGACTCCATTGCCAAATCTGGGAGTCTCATCCACAATGCAACTTTATCTATTGTGGCTTCATTGGGATTGAAATTTGGATGCCATTGTCTCACTGTAAGATAATGGTCCGCCACCATCCAAGGACTCCCAAATAAGGCATATTCCCAATCATCTGAATTGGAAAACATAGCCAAGAAGAAGTCATCCCCCTAGTCTACCAGACCTAAATCGCCCTGGATTCTCCACAGTGCTTGGAGTCTTTCCATTAGATATATATAACCAATCTTCCTCCCCATGACTTTGATTATTAAAGTTTGTCTCCAAGGCTCCCTGATCCGTTTTTTTTCTTTCTTTCTTCAGCAGACAACTTAATCAAAGGACACTCCTCATCTCCCTTTTCCACTTCCTCATCATCCGAAATATATTCATGTTCCCTGTGATCCTCATTCAACTTGTGATCTAAATAAGAAGCACAGTAAAAGAATCTTTATTATTAAACAATCCAAAGAAATAGAAAAAAAATATATATATAAGAAAGGAAAAAGCTAGTGTTTCATTGAATATAAATATAAGAAAGGATAAGGCTAATGTTTCATTAATACTGTATAATGCAATTAAAACAATCAAAAGGAATAGGTTTAACCTAAATACAAGAGACTATATATAGATTAAACAAAGAAAACTAAAAACAAACTGTAAAGACTATTCTACCCTTAATAAACAATAAAATAAAATAACCCTAATTTTCTTAACATCCCCTCAAACTCATGATATGATAGGTACAAGCATCGAGAGTTTGCCAATTAAAAAAAAAAGCGGGAAATAGAATGTGACATGATAAAGAAATCTACAATCTGCAAAGAAGAAAGAACAAAGAGTAAAATAATTATATCATGCTTGAGATAATGATGAATAAAATGACAATCGATCTCAATATTCTTAGTTCATTCATGAAAAACCGAGTTGTGAGCATTCTGAATAGAACTCTAGTTGTTACAATACATTAAAGCAAGATGAGAAAGAGAAACTCTCATATCTACAAGTAACCTAACAATCTCTGGTGGTAGATATCATAGCATGATATTCTGTTTTGGTTGAAGATTCACTACCACAATCTTTATATTTACCGACGGAATTTTCTGTTGGTATTTGTATTATCATTCCGCTGGTAATTAATTTACCAAGGAAATCATCGACAGAAATGCTCCGTCAGTGAATCTTTCGTCGGTAATTTTTTTTCTCAGTAAGTTTGTTGGTAATAAAAAAAATTATTACCGATGGATTTACTGTGGAAAAAGCGCGCAAAAAAAAATTACCTGCTTCATTCTGTCGGTATTTCCCTTGGAAAAATACCGTATGTAATTCCTTCAGTAATTATTTAAAAATATTTTTAAAAAAATCCATTTTACAAAACTATAAAATAATTAAATTAATATAAAATCAACACTCTATAATACTCAAAATGCTTGGAAGAAAAAGAAGAAGAAAATCAACTCAAACAAATTGGCAACAAATAAATAACATGAAAAAATAAATTCAACTAAAAACAATTCATATGAAAAAAATAAAGTTGTGATTGCTAAAAAATTAAAAATCCTATAAATAAATAACTAAAAATTGATCTCTTGTGAAAACAAATCCTACAACAATATTCTTACAATTATTAAGAACAAAACAATTAAAAATAAAATAAAATAAACAAATATAGTAAAAAAACATGAAAAAAGAAGAAAAAGGAAAAATCTTACCTTAATGTGGTTGCAAGTGAAGTTAAGAAGAGAGAAAAAAAAAACAAATTCTTAAAGTATATTAATTAAAAAGAAACTAAGAAGAAAAAGAAGAAAGGTGAAGAATACATACCTAAGAATAGAGGAGAAGAAAAGGAGTTGAGGAGAGAAGAGAAGAGAAAGAAATGAATATTGATGTTTTTTTACTTATGAGGAAGAATAAGATGAAGAAGAACAAAGGAGCCTCATCTGTTGTGAAATTAAGGATTCTAGACTTTTTATTGGGGTGTTTTACCGATAGATAATTAAATATTAATATTTTTAATCATTCTGTCGGTGATTCCGTCTATAATATTTAATTTAAATTTTCAATTTAATCAAATATTTTCAGAAACTGTCAAATATTACTAATGACTTTTCAATCCGTCGGTGATTCCATATGCAATATTTAATTTAATTGAAACTTTTCAGAAAACCGCCAAATAACACTGACGACTTTTCAATCCGTCGGTAATTTTGTATGTAAAGAACAATAACTAACAATTCAATTAGGAAGTAAACAGTTTTAGAGCTCTCTAGAATATACCGACAGAATTTTCCATTTGTGAATCCCCTTGTAAGTGACATGATGAACAGTGTTCACGGTTTACCAACAGAATTTATTTTATTGGTATAAATGACACGTCATCGTTTTTTTGCTTTGTTTTAAAAAAATTTCCCCACTGTAATTCCCTCAGTATATATCGAGAGAATATTTTCGTCGGTAAAATCCGTCGGCAATTTACCAATGGAAATATTCCCTCGGTATTTTTGTTTGTATTTATCAATTTTCTAGTAGTGATTAAGAAACAATCGGTTGTTTCTTGCTCTTCCAAAAAATAAGAGAATCACTCAAAAAGATACAAAAACCAGTAACAAACTTACGATCTATAGAATCACTGTCATGATCAGCATCAAAATATGCACACAACTCTAAGGAAAAGGTGAATGGAACTAAAACACTCTTACATAACCATACAACTTTTTGAAAAGAGAAAAACCTGAAATATGTGAAGATAAAATTATATTAATCAAACCTATAGCAGCAAGAACAACTTCACCCCAAAACACACCAAAAACAGAAATAGACAACAAGAGAGAATGAGTAGTTTTAACAATGTGCCTATGTTTTCTTCCAACAAAGTCATTTTGCTCAGGAGTATACGTACACGAAGTTTGGTGAATAGTTTTATCTAGGGCAAGCAATTCATAAAATTTATTAGAGTGTATTCCCCACACAAATCACACTTAAAACATTTGATAACAGTAAAATGTTGAGTTTTGACAAGAGCGTGAAAGGTTGTATATACCTCAAAGAATTTAGAACAATGTTTTATTAAATAAATCCAACAATAACGAATATGATCATCAATTAAAAAAAAAAAAAAACATAATATTGAGACCCTCCTTTTATGGCAACAGGAGAAGGTCTCTATACATAATAATGAATCAAATCAAATGGAGAAGAATAAACATAAATACTTTAATTAAAAGATAAAGAGGAAAATTTTGCTAGTTTACATCCACTACAATCAGAAATATTACAAATAAATTTCCTGAAGCTCCTGTGAATGCTAAAATTCTCAAATGAGAAGACAAAACATGACCTAGATGAGAATGTCATAAATAAAAACTAGAAGAAAAACTCAAATGAAAAAAAGAAAGATAAATCAATATTAGTAGCAACAGCAGTAACTGACACTTTTAACTCATCCAAAATATATAGTATCCCCTTCCTATGGTCTGTTTCAATCAATTTCTGTGACTGCAGATCCTGCACTCAACAAAAAAGAGAGGAAAAGATGACTAAATAATTACCAAAATCACATAACTGATCTAAAAAAGAAGAATAGACACTGTTTATAGCTATAAGGAGAGAAACGTCTGAAATTACTCAGTTAGAGTACTAGGATTGATGAAAGGACTCGATGAAACTACTATTGTAGTATTAGACTGTGGTGGTTTGTAACTCTGAAGTGGTCGACGAGCATTAGATTGTGACTAGTTGCCAAGCTTCCAAGCTTGAGATTGCTGCGACGATTGATTCTACTATCTCAAATTAGAACACTCAATTTTCCAATGACATTTCTACTTACAGAAATTGCACTCATCAAAGGCAACTCTTCTTATTAGTATAGAGTGGCTTAGAAGGTACTACTAGCATAGAAGGATTATAATTAGAAATAATTCCCTTTTCAAAGTAAGACTAAAGATGTACTTCATCAACCAGTAACTCATTATGAACTAAGTCGGTGGAAGAAAATGGAGAGCAATGTAAAATTGAACCTCTAAGTCTTTTAAAATCACTGCAAAGTGCCGTTAAAAAATATATCAATTGTTGCTGCTCTCTACAAGTAATATAGGCACCACGTGCTTTTAATTTTGTTGATTCTGTAAAAACCAATTGATCTCAAAGATCCGTTATAGCAAAAAAAAACTCTTGAATACTTATTATAAAGTAGAGAGCGATGCAAAATTGAATCTCTAAGTCCTTTAAAATCACTGCGAAGTGTCGTTAAAAATTATACCAATGGCATGGAGTGGCAAGCTATTAAAACCCAGCTTGAATGGTCTGGGTTTTATTGTTTTAAAAACATTGTATCATCAATATATATGATAAAAATCCTAAAAATAAATTTATAAATAAGATGTAGTATTAGTGATAGTTTAGAGCAAGGTTGTTAATTTCGTTTCAGTTGATGTTATGTTTTTTCAATTGGAATAGTATATTTCGGTTCCAGAGCATTTCGACATGCCGTTTCGGGATTGTACTACAAACACATATACACAATTCAAAATTGCTGCTCTCTATGAGCAATATAGGCACCACGTACTTTTAATTTTGCCGATTCTGTAAAAGCTAATTGATCTCAAAGATCTGTCATAGTAAAATAAAACTCCAGAATACTTATATTTTTTTGGTGAAGAGCTTGTATATCATTCTCCAATTGATATTGCTTTGTAAAATTTGATCAAATTTGATAATGATGTGCATCCGCATCCGAATGGTTCTCTGGAGAGGGCCATACGTTGCTTTTTTTTTCTTTTTTTTTTAATATCTCATCATAGGTTGTGATTTAGCAATTGCACTGTGAGCAGAAAATAAACATTAGGAAGAGCATTATTTTAGAATAATTTTTTAAATATTTTCATGTGTTTTTCTTTTCAAACGAAGTAATTTTTAACTAAATATTGCTTCCAGACCATAAATAAATAAAATTAGTTGTGTTTTAAAAAGTAATATCACTATAATACCAACCAGGTCTTAATTAGCACTGTGACTTAATGCCAGTAACAGTTATTTTAAAGACTAATTACATTTTACGTCCGTATCATGATGCCTTAGAGATCATTTTTAAAACTAATTTTTATTTAATTATAGGGTAATTAAAATAAATATTCACAAGTATTTGAAGTTTTTAAATTTTGGAGGAGAAAAATGTGTTTATTAAATTGAAATCTCCTTTTTTTATTTATGCATTTTTTGTTTTGATGAAATTTCTTTTGTTAACAACATTATTTTTTAATAAAAATTCAAGGTATTTAAAATAAATATTCTCAAAAATATCAAACAATTAATGGGTGAAGAAATTTATTTTATGGTGGCAAAACTCCCATCTCATTATTAATTTATATTTTTTTTATGAAAATTCATTTTTTTTACTATTAGAATGTTTATTTGCACAAAAACTTGGATCTAGATAGAAAACAAGTTCCAAACAAAAATAAAAAAGCAATATGTTTATAAAAATCATGTGATCGTATAAAAAAATAAAGAATAATTAATCCATCAAAATCATATAAAAACAACAATAAAATTAATTTTATTATCATTTAATATTCATGTGCAATTGTTAATTTTTTACAATTTAATGTATATTAGGTAAGAAAATACTTATTTAAGATGACGTCTTATATTTATATTGGCTTCTTGAAAATGTTATAAAATTATGTATAAGAAACATAAGAAACTATAATTTACAATTATGTATTGCAGGTCAGTTTCCTTTCCTTTTCTGTATATGAAAATACTCTCTTTCACTAGTAGAAATTCACTTCAAACCAACAAAATTACCGACGGAATAATTTTATCGATAATTTACAGTCATAATTACAGACATAATCTTTTTTGTCTGTAATTCAGTTGGTATATACCGACAGAATACTTCGATCGGTATATACCGACGGAATTACAGGCAGAATATTCAAAAAAAAATTAAAAAAAAAAGTCGGTTAGCTGACATGGAAGTTTTTGCGGGTGATTTTACCGACAGAATTATCGAGGGATTCAAACCGAGATCTCCATACAGTGAAGTGACCAATTCATCGTCAGAATCACCGACAAAATGATTTCATCGGTGATTCCATTGGCAAAAGGTAATATATCAACACTACAACCGAGAACTTGCGGGAGGCTCGAAGTGTCTCAACCGTTGGGAGCTTCAAATCAGTATCGAACATCCAATTTGAGGATATCATGGCCTTGAAACAACACAAGGCTAATCTCACCGAGAAATACGAGCAACTCTCGGTGAATTATAAACAACTCCACCAAATGGTTTTGAACATAACTTTACAGAGTGGTGATACATGTGCGCCCCTCTTTTTGGACGTACAACAATCAACCTCCTCCTCCTCCTCCAACTCCGCCATTGTGTTATTTTTTTTTTTTGAAACACATTCAATTTGTAATGAATATTATATAACTTTATTTTTTTGTTTTTGATGTTTAATAAAATTTTATTTGCATAATTGGTTTTATTTACTGTTAATTTATATAATTTTATATTATTTATTCTAAATAATTTTTTAAAAAAACAAATTTAAAATACTCACCGAGGGATTTACAGACGGAATGTATTCGTCAAGATTTGACAGAGATCGAGAAATGCCACCATCACTGATGAATTTACAGATAGATACGTCTGTCGGTATTTCATAGTAGCTTGGTGCAAATGCCAGAATCACCGATGAATTTACAAACGGATAAAGTCTGTCGGCATTTCAAAGAGAGTGGTGGAAATGCCACACTCACCGACAAATTTACAGAGGGATACCGTCCGTCAGCATTTCACCGAGAGCTAAAAAATATTTACTGGATATACCACTATCACCGACGGAATAAATCCGTCGGTATATTTCCAGCGGGAATTTATTTTTTTTGCGCACAATTTCCGTCTATAAAACCATCGGTAATATTTTTTTGTGACCGATAGACTTAGCGATAAAATGTGGTATTACCGACGAATGGTATGCCGACAAACGTTTTCCGTCGGCGATTTAGTCGGTAAAAAAATTACCGACAAACTCTGAATCTCATACCGACAAAATCTGTCCGTTGGTAAAACTATGAAATCTTGTAGTGTCTCTTTTGTCATGATCATTTTTATGATATAATAATTATGTATTGCAGGTCAATTTCTCCAGAAGAATTAGATACAATATTTTGTGTGCGCAAATTTGTTTTAATTGATGTGTCGCAATCGCAAATGTCATATTCCACTAGTTAGCATATATTAGGTAATCCTACCAACAAAGGCTCTAGTCTAATTCCATTATAATGATGGTATTTCCTTAATTGAAAGCTACTATATCTATATCTAGATGAACCATATCAAAAATAAATAAATAAATAAATAAAAATGAATGAATCAATGTTATTGTAAGTTGTCAAGAATTTAGAATGAGCTTAAAATCCTTGTAAATGAAGTGAAATTATCTTCACACGTAAACTAGATGCAAATGAAAAATTTAGAATTTACTAGATATAGGCCCGCGTTTTTCTAAGGAGCCATTCTTTTTTTCATAAAATATGATATTTAGATACTATAAATGCCTTTAAAAGAGGAAAAAAATCTATGATTTAAATTATATACCCTTCTATATCAAATAAGTTGGTTTTATTTTAATTAAAAGATAAAAAAAAGGCAACTATAGTAAAGATCCAAATTCTTTAAAAATATGATCATGATAACTTGGGGAAAAAAATATTTTTTTCAGCCAATTAAATATGGAATGAACAAATTGGGTAAAAAATGATAAAAAAATATATCTGAGTCAATCCAAGTTAGTATTACAGACATGTAACCTGGATAATAAAGAGCAAACCAATTCAAGTTAACTCGTCAAGTGACTTGGATCATGAGATAGGAATAACCCAACAAAAAATAAATCGAAGAAAACTATAAAGCTCATTAAAAAAAACAATCTCGAATGATAAGACTAAAAAATAAAATAAGTCAAACAAAAGACGTCAATCCACCTTAACGTTTTAAACTTGTGACTGAGTATATTAAATTAGAAGCATCATATATGGATAAAACATAAAACTCAATCCCTAACCAATAAAATGTTGAAAGACAAAATTAGTAAAAAAAATATCATACAAAAAGATCAAAAACAAAAAAAAATAATTAAAAGAATAAGGATCAAAATTGAAATAAAAAATAAATATAATGATGAATTTTAGATAGAAATGTGAAATTGAAAAGAAAAATTACTTTAACAAAAGGACAAAAAAAAAGAATGAGGATCAAAATGAATATATATATATATATATATATATATATATATCATAAATTTGTATTGAAAATATAATTAAAAACAAATAAAAATGGTACGAAAGGTCAAGAAAAAAATAAAAATCAAAAGAATAAAAAATAAAATTTAAATACCAATAACTAAGAGACTAATACTGAAATTTTGAATAACTATCACAAATTTCGAGAGTAGAAAAGAGGAAAAACAAAAAGACATGTCGGCAATAATCTGTCCCCCACCGCCGCCACGTGCTCCTCACTTGAAAGAAGATGTTGTAATGATTCTAATCACGTGATGGAAAGATATTTTTGACCGTCAGGAGACACCATATGCTGCTAGAAGGCTGCATGTGTGTGTCACGTGCCAACTATTTTTTTATTTTATTAATATTTTATATTTATTAAAATATCAAATTATCTTATTCAACATGATAATAACAAAAAATATATTAGGTTGAATAGAAAAAAACAGACGCAAGTTTTATTTTTTTGTAAGGGTAATTAAGTTATTTTACTTTTTTAAATAATTGAAAAGACTATAAAGCTTCTAGATACCAATTTTAATAATTTTAATTTTAAAGGTAATTAAGTCATTTCATTATATTTTTTTTAAAAATAATAAAATAATAATTCCATCCATGATCAAATTGGTAATGACCAATAGACTATGAAAAAAAAACCAAAATATCTCCAATACCAAGATCATTGGGTTTTCATGAGAAGGAAAAACAATTACACTATAATTATGAATAATAAAATATATTTATGGCCATAATGGTTTTTTTTTTAGATTAGGATTGATAGTTTTCCAAACTAAATCAATTTTAATAATAATAAAATTTCCTTGTGAACATGATCATATCTGAATCATGTAAATTTGTTTTATCTATACGCTTTTTATGTGTTGGACCATTCTGTTCATTAAATTGTGTGATCCTATGAAATACTTATCTCTTTATTATAAACTTTAGTGGTAAACATTTTCTTTGAATAAAAGATAATATTCTTAAAAATATAATGCAATATTTATTTAGTATTTTTAACTCTTGCAATATATATATATATATATATATATATAGAGAGAGAGAGAGAGAGAGAGAGAGAGTAAGAAAACTATTATATAATTATTTTAAAAACAAATATTAAATTTTGAATTTCATTTAATGGTAAGAACTATTTTGACTAGTATTTTTTTAATTTTAAATATCAGGAGTAAAATGTATATAATTTTTTTAAAAAAGCATTATAGGGCATAATTTTTAAACTCGGCCCGGTCCAAAGCCCGAGTTTCAGGTTTTGATATGGTCAGCCGTGTCAATCCCTATTTTAAAAAAAATTGAAAACGGCATCGTTTTAGTAAAAAACAAAAGTCAACGGGTTGTAACCAGGTTTTGCCGGATCAACCAGGTCACCCGGTCAACACGCCGGGTCGGCCGGGTCACACCAGGTCATGACTTTTTCTAATTTTTTATCAATCCAACCTGGTTTCAGCTTCAGGTCAGCCGGGTCCCAGATCGACCCGCTGGTTTAGGCGAATTTAAAAATTATGCTGGGTAATTATAAGATGTCTTAGATTGTACCATAGAATCTTGTGACTTCTCAAGTACTCTGAAATTTTGAGGGTACAAAGCAAGCTTCAATGTCATTCGAAGCTTAGGAAAAACTGCTTGCTTGGCAAAAAATAATTGGTTGTACAGAACATGGTGGGCACTATATATATCCCTCTCAAAACTCAAAAGCCCAAATGTTAAGTAACCCAACTATACCTTCTCATAATTCCTAGCCTTTTCACCGTGTATGGAAAGAAAGAACAGTGGGGTTAAAGAGAGAAATCACAACACAAGAAACTGCAAGAGAGAAAGAAAGTGAGAAACGAGAGCAAGAAAGAGGGAAATAAACTGATGAATCACCCCAAGCATAATTCTTTCTTTTCTCAGTTCTTTTCTTTTCACTCGTAAATCCTATCCGATCAGTTCCTTCCTTTCGTTCTTGTTCTTTTTTTCTTATGGCTGAAGCTGGAGTTCTTGAAACTATGCCACGTACAATGACAAAGGAAACAGAGTTAAAGAAAGAATTGGAGAAACTAGTAAAGACAATTCTTGTCGAGGAGGATTATAGAGTGGAGGTCACTGATGAGGCCATGAGGATTTTGAGTGTCTTGAAAGAATTGAAATTCAAGAAATCTTCGAAGGTGGTGGATAATACAGTTATCCCTGCAGAATTTATATGTCCCATTTCAAAGAAGATAATGAATGACCCTGTTGTCCTGGCTACTGGACAGGTTAGACCAAGAAAATTTGTCTTCTTTACTTTATTTATGCATTTGGGATTTCTTTTCCTATATTTCTTTTGGATTTTGAGAGTTGTATGAAGTTGAATTGTTATTGGTTTGGATGCTATTCGAATGTGCATGCAAGAAATTCTTTATCTCTGGGGATTTATTTTAAGGGTTTGATGCTAAAGTTGATGTTGGAATTTGAATGTAATAGATTTTTCAAGTATTCTGCACATACGGATTCTTTTTTAGGTTCTGCTTCAAAATTGCTGAGGCTTTGGATTTGCATGATTTTATTTTGATGGAATTTCTGCAAGTACTGTAATTTTTCAAACAAAGGGATTGGTTCTTGTTTTCTTTTCTTCTTTGGTTTTTTGTATATTTGATTTCAGTTAACAAATTTATTGGAAAAAGAAAGAAATTTATAAAATCTGGTTGGTTATTGATCATTGTTAAGAGCTAAAGGAAACTCCAGTTTTGATTCTTTATACCGTTTGCTTCCATATTAGAGATAACTTAGTCTGATGGCCAATTAATTTTCGATATAGGCCTCAAAGACTAGGACTAGGAATTGAACCCTGCTCTCGAGCATTAATGAACCAGTCACCAACAAAGTGAAGATGCTCTTGTGCTATGACTGATTTGTATTTGTGATAGTGACCTTGCAGAAGTA
>Ga0325404_1004329_pt1 | contig 15105 bp, 8 predicted proteins | sample PopdelMetagenome_18_FD_205664 | JGI IMG/M metagenome (GOLD analysis project Ga0325404, IMG submission 205664) | Populus deltoides microbial communities from Bellville, Georgia, United States - Xylem-Control-R1 | ecosystem: Host-associated > Plants > Phyllosphere > Stem > Wood/Secondary xylem... | reverse complement strand
AGAGAAAATGAGATGATGATTAGTTATGAAGAAAAAAAAGACAACCAAGTTTGTTTCTTAAGAGTGTAGATAAGTCTGTCGTAAAGAAAATGATGATTAAGAGGGCATTTGAGGGTGTGGTGTGGTTGAATGTGGTGATTTTTTTTTTAATGTACAACTTTTTTAATATATCAAAAGCCATTATCAAAAGCAAGTTTTACATTTTTTTTTGGATATCACTAAAAAAAAGCAAACTATATCTCTATCCCAAACACACCCTTAAGTTTTTTTTTAAAAAAGAAAAAATTGAAGTTAAAAGAGAGATTAATTCAGCCTCAACTTTAAAATTAGTTTTTAACCTAACCTATATTTCTATAAGACACGTTAAGTGAAGGAAGAACCCGTCCTCAAGGGGCGTGGCGTGATGGTAAAGGGCTCGAGACCAAACATAACAGGTCTCGAGTTCGAGTCAGAGCGCGCATCTCTTGTAAGAGTTTAGAATAGCCAGGGTTTTACTCGCTTACCTAGACCTACAAAATATATTTTTTAGAGAATGGGGTTTCCTCAGATAAAAAAAAGAAAAGAAGGAAGAACCCGGTAAAGATAATCCGTACGCTTTACTTGCATAACCATTATGTAATTGATTTTTTAATACAGAATATTATTATAAATAATAAATTTAATACAGGCGGGAGAGAAAAGTTGAAACATGAATCCTCAAAGATGACATGGCATTAAAATTTTATCTATTTTTATATAAAGATAGATAAATATTAAAGGTTCGGCCCGAGCAATGGGACAATGTAAAGCCTATTAACGGCCCATATCCAGCGTTGAAAATGATTTCAATTAATATCAAACAAGGAAAAAGAAACAAAAATTCACAGAAAAAGCTTGATTGATCCAACAAAAAAAAAAAAAAAAAAGAGAAGAAGAAGATGTCGACAGAGAGACATGGCAATCCCTCATCAACGTCTCGTGAAGAAAACGCTCTGTAAGTTTATCAAGTATTTATTAGAATAACAATATTTCCAATTGATTATAATAAGCATTCTGTGCTGGTTGCAATTGCAGTTTCTTAGATATAGTGCAGGAGGCTCCTCTATTCGGTCACCGGAAATCCAGGAGTATTTTTGGTGCTATCGTTTACTGTGCTCTACTGGCAAGTACTGTATCCTTTCTACTTCCTCTTCAATTACTGTTATTATTATTAATGGTATTAATTAATTTTAGGCAGGTTATGCTGTTTTGGCAGCCGGAGCTCCATATATCTTTCGCCCCATAAAGCATTTGGTTCCGTCTTTGCTTTGCAGTTGTGATGTTGTTCTTCTTATACTCACAGGTATATCTATCTATCCATTAAATTTTGGGAAATACGATATGCTTAAGAGAGAGTAGATTCATTTCATTTCTTCCTTCAGGCATCTTTCAGCAATATTTCGTTTCTCAAGTTCAGAAAATACGGTTGCAGGTAATCTCCACTACCTTCCTACTCTAATTCAATGTAATAAGTTCATTTTTAGATGTTTATTGGTCCACTCGATAGCCTTTTTGCTGCTCTTTTTGGGATTTCTTTATGGAATGAAAGCGCATTTTATATTCGTCAAACAAATGTTATTTTGACGCCTGTTCCATGTAATTTTCTCCCAGCCTAAATGTTGCTCTTTAAGATACTACTGGGAAACCCGCAGCAAATGTTTGATTTTGCTTTTTTGACATTTCTGTTTCTCTGTAGAGCTGTTGGACTCTTAAATCGTGGGCTCTTGTGAACAACGTTTACCTGCTCTACAAACCATCACCGTCTCTTATTTGTTTTGTAGGGTTATTACAGTTTTAGCCAGAAGTTGAAGCATATTGTTCGCTTACCATTTGCCATTACTGCGTATGGTAAGGAAATGATTTTAAGTTCTGTCCTTATCTTCTCATATGTCTATCTATTTGACCATGGTTTTTTGTTCGTCTGTACAACTCCACCATATTTCTCCTCTATGTCCTGGATTTCTCAACTCAATGAGTTGAAAAATTAGGTCTCATGGTAAAATTTGGATATAATTTGTGAGGGTTGGTACCACAATCATTCTATCATTAAGTTTGTCCATTACTCTGGAATATTTTGACATATTTCAGCTATAGTTAAATCAGAGATTTAGCTATTTGTATCATCTACAAGTTAATTAATGTACATCTATTATTTCATCTCATAATTTTTATTGTTATCATTGTAATGATTGTTTATTCAAATTCTAGGAACTGCTACTATGCTGCTTGTCATGGTATGGAAACCCCACATCAGTGTCCTTTCAGTCTCTACATTACTGAGGTCTGGACATTATTTACTTTGCTGATGTGCATCTCAATTGCTTCATTTTCAAGTTATGTCCTATTATTGCTCATGATATTGAGCTGTGATCCTATTATTCACAAGTAACATCGTATCTGATCTGTTCTCTCATTAGATAAAATGGAAATTTTCCTGCTCTGTATCGCTTTTTTCTAACTGTGCTGTGAAAATTCATTTTCCTTCTCATTAAATCTGCAGGATTAACATGTTGGCTGAAGCAATATGTGCTGCATCATTTATGAGTGTCTATATTGGTGAGCCTATACAATCCTTGTAGTGTTTTGAGTTTAACATTATTTATGTAGCGTTGGTACCATGAAAAAAGCTATTGTCAATAATCAAACCTTATAGGGTGCTTGTTAGACAACTCTTTCCCCATCCAGATCTAGTGTGGAATATTTGCAAGTTCTTTATCTATACGCTTCCTTCACCCGGGATTTTGACATTGTGTAGCTATTCTCATAACTATTGAAACTTCAGTTTGAATTAAAAAATGCTTTTGGAAATTCCTTAGATCCATGGAGCATGCACGGTTACAAGAAGCATCCATTTTGAACTTCTTAAGCTTTCCTATGAACAAGATACTCTGTAAAAGCTATCACATGACAGTACTGAGCATTTGAAATGGGATTTTCTTCTGGAATGCAAATTTAGATAGCCTCGAGATCATTTTATCTTTGCCAATTCAAGATCTCTACTGTTCATACCTGTTTACTGAATTTAAACTCATAAATCAATGTTCCATTGGAGATTATAAAACTTTCATCGCAGTTCTTTCCCTCATTGCTTTTCTGTGTGCACATGCAGGTTACTTGCACCAGTACAATTCGTTAAACTCTGAACCGGACATTTTGAAGTCATTATATTCTCCACTTCAACATTCAAGTCCTTTAGAAGGTTTGAGGTAGTCATATTCTTATTTTGTTATTCCAGAAACCCTTGCCTATTTCTCAAGTTTCAGAGTGAAATAGACTATGTGTACTTTTTTTTAACTTACAAAGCATGATGGTGTCCTTGTAAGATTATTTGTTGCATCTGGAGCTATCCATTTTTTCAATATTCTGATTTTGTCATTGTTGCAGTTGGTGGCATATAGATAGAAATCCCAATTCCCATGGATTAGTTCATATAGAAACTCAAAGTTGAAGATATCACTATTTTATTTGTTGTATGTGAAAAAATAGATGACACTCCACTAAGTACCATTTGGTGAAACAGGTATCATGATGGCAGTCGACTTTCTGATCAGCAAATGGCTTTGCTGCAATATCAGCGTGAGAACCTTCATTTCTTGAGTGAGGAGGTATGCTAAACTCAATTAAGTGTCAGTCCAAAATTTGTCAGTGTTGGCAACATGGGTACTTTGTTCCCTGATCTGATCTGTTAAAGGTTATATATTTTGTAAGTTCATATACAAGAGCCTTTATTAGGAGGTTTTAGATTGTTAAAATCTATGATTGCACTGGTTTTACATAGCTGCGCTCTTGAGCTGTCAGTGAAACCTATTATAGCATCAGTTTTTATGTCCCTGCTCTCTTAATGTTGTTGGTTTTAACAAATACACATTGTTTGGTTACTGAAAGTTATGGGCAATGATCTTCTCTAATTGGCATAGTTAGATTGGCACCAGTTTAACTGATTTTCTTGTTTTTTTGGTAAATTCTCATTAATTCTTCACGCAGGTTCTTAGGTTGCAAGAGTGCTTAAGCAAATATGAACGCTCTGATGATGGGAGTACACCTCAGGTGATAGTCATACTGCTAATTATTTAACTTTACTGTGGATTTCATAAAATCACAATGTAAAGGAATGTAGAGGTCCATAATGTAATTGCAGTTATTGTAGCCCTCAAGAACAGACGACTTCTTTCACACCTTGAAATTTATAACATGGCTTAATGAGATTTAAATGACTAAATGACCTCTATATATCACAACTACATTTAACTGCACTTCAGTATGGAATGGAATGGAATGGTTTTCTGAAAATAATGATAATGATTGCTGTTGTCCACTTTTCCAGGTTGATCTTGCCCATCTGTTAGCAGCTCGTGAACAGGAATTACGGACGCTTTCTGCTGAGGTATACATAATAAAATTCTGTCCTTTAGCATTCAATTTCTTAAATAAGCAAAAAGAGAATTCAATTAAAGCTTACAATATCGCCTTACGGATTAAGAGAACATCTCCTACATACACAATACTGTGTAGAATTATCTGTATGGGATATTTAATTTTCCCCATCTTCCATGCTGTCATTGCTACTTCTACCTACTCCTTATTGGTGCTGTAATGGGTGGATTGTATTTTAGGCAATATATCAAAAGCTCATTGTTAGCGTCAGATGACTTTAGCTCCTAAATGAAGTCACTTGATTGTTATTTTAGGCCACATAAGCATCAGGAGAATTTTGACATTTCAATTTTAAGTGAGGAAATTATTTCACATGCAAAATTGATGAAGTAGGAACCAATGGGTTAGGAAACTAAAGCAGAAAGTTCTAATTATCTTTTTTTGTCAAAAGATGAAGATTTCTATGGATATTTGTAATCGATCAGGGCCTTTTATTCTCTTTATTACAGAAAATGTATTTAATGTCAGAAGGATATTTGATTATCTTTTTGAGCAAGATGTAGCATAATCAGCTATGGTGCTGTAGCTCATGTTGCTCTTGGAGTATAATCAGTCAGTTGTTGTGGAAAGTTCAACCCATCCATGGACTGCTGATGTACTATGCCTTCCATCGCTATTAAAATTAAATGAGGCACTGGTTCAAAAACCATTTGACCTCATCCACCTTATCCTCTCAATGTACAGATGAATCAATTACAATCTGAGCTAAGGCTTGCTCGATCTTTGATAGCTGAGAGGGACTCTGAACTCCAGCAGGTGCGCACCACAAACAATCAGGTACCGTCCATAGATTCAACCCTAGAATTTTGGAGTGTTGTGCTTGCTCTCCAGAATCCTGGCTGTATGTATTAACTCCATTGCTAAAAACCCAATGCTTCACTAAAAGGACAACATTATCCTAATAAAGATGTAGCTGCTAGCAATGTACTGTTAAATAAAGCTAACTGCATGTTTGTAAAATGAAAAGATGAAGTCTACTAATCGACCAGGCATGTTATAATAATTAGGGAATATTGGGCACTATTCCTTGAGAAATTGAGAGATGCAAACTCAGCTTTTGTGCTTTTGTCCTGTTTCATTTTCTTGTGGAGGAGAATATCGCAATTTGGTTAACATATTGTCTTCTTGTTTCCTTGAAAAGTCATGTCCAAATGCATGCACACATTCTCTCGTGTCATTTCCATGAAATACATGTCAGAATGCATGTCCCAGTACTACCAGAAGTTCTCTCTCGTGAGCACTCATTAGCTCACTCCAGCAAAAAGCAAAGCTACATAAATATACTGTAATTTACTACTTTGTTGAAGTTTCCCGCCCAGCAATGTTAAGGCTGATATTCTCATAGTAATTAATTCATATATGCATATGGTCATTGTTTGAGGTCGCAAAATTCCATTGTACTGCTTTAATTGTTGCCCGCAGTTCTTCAATAAAGGATGCATTCTGATTTGTATCTGTGTTTTGGGATTGCCACTTTTGTGCTTTGATTGATGAAATGCTGGAATAGTACGTGGAAGAGAATGAAAGGCTGAGGGCTATTTTAGGGGAATGGAGTGCCAGGGCAGCTAAGGTACTTGTTTTTTTTTTACCCTTCCTATGTACCCTTTGCATGAAGCAATAATATCGTTAGCATAACCTCATAATTTGACCGACATGTTACAGCTTGAGCGAGCATTGGAAGGTGAGCGGATGTCAAATCTTGAATTGCAAAAGAATTTTTCGACATCCAGAAATCAATCTCATGCATCAACTGAAACAAGTGAGAAGCGTTGAACTTAGCTGGCCCGGAATTTTCTCACAACTCTACTACCATTTTCTTGTGGAAGTGTTCATGCCGGACGCAAACGCCCTCCATGACAAGCATGAAAGTGCTCCCACAACGGTAGTAGATGGCTGAATGTGCGTAACAGTTCATTGTGAAGTTAATGTTGTACATAACCGTTCATTATTTTGCTTTTCTGGTTTCGCTGGAAAGTATTAGATGCAACTCTCCCCGTCAGAAGGCTGTTTCTCTTTCTTGTTTTTGTGAAAAGAAAAAACTACCATTAGAAATAGAGTTCATCACCAACATTGACTGGAAGGGTTTGATCAAACAACAGAATACTAAAGGAACTGGATCGATACATATGGGGCTGCTCCATGAAAGCGCTTTTCTGGAGATAATGTTGCGGTACGTTTATCAACAAGGTCCCAGAACGTAACGCAAGCTTACCTGAGCCGATGTCTGTGTTTTCTGGTTATTAGCAAATCACACCAAATTCAACGGTCCTTCTAGCAATTCACAACTGCCAATTTACTCGATTGCATTGGCATCCACAGACGAGTTCTCTTGTGGAATGAATAACTTTTCATATTTAGGAATGTCAATTTGGAGATGATGCTGGGTTTAAATTAATTTTCACCAACAGATAAAAAACAGAAACCAAAAAGAAAGAGACAATTTTATACCACAGAAAATCCTCAACCTAAATTACAATGGGCATTCATGTGTGGTTTCATCAAGAAAGAGACAACCAAGCACATAACTGAAGAAATCAGTACCTTTCGCTATTCCTCCCCTTCCAACTATAAATTGTGCATCAATACTTGCATGCCCAGGACAGTAAGTGACCTACACATAGAAAATGCACGTCCTTTGACACAGGAGTGTCATGTTGGGTTAACAAAGCAAATAGATGAAGTTCTTGTTGATGCTTGTGTCAGTTCATTTGTTGATGCTTGTGTCAGTTCATCGCAAACTTTGAGCTTGAATTTTTATTTTTTTATTGTATGAAAAAATAAACTTATTTAGTTTTTAAGTTCAGAATATGATCTTTTTATATATTATCCAACCATCCATCCATTGAAGTTTTAAACAAGAAATTATGTTTTTTTAGTTTTTAAGCTTTTTAAATGTTTATTTTTTCCAAGTAAAAAATGTGTACTAGTTAATTTTTATCTAGTTTTCTATCAAAGTCATTTATTTAGTTCTCAATTGTATTATTTTAGTGTTTCCCCAAACTTGGAGGGCTATTCCAATATATATAATGATGATTCAGATTATGTATTAAGATCTTTTAGCAAAAATTTAATTTGAAAGTCTTTGACTTAGTCTATTGAAAACCTTTCAAATTTTTTTCCTTTATAAGTGGTGGACTTATCTCTTAACTTTGTATTTTTAAAATGGTGATTTAATTTGTATCTTTAGAGTAATAAGTTATTCACGTCTATATCTCTTTGGTTTTATATCTTAGAATGGTGAGTAAAAACATTTCTTTGTGTGGGTGTCATGTTATTTTACGATATTCATGTTATCTCAGTATTCAGTTGATATCAGAGCTTAGGATTTACAACCATGGTTATTCATGGATATCTTGTGTAAGAATTTGATATGGGCGCAATGCTCATACAATGGATGAAATGAGAAGGCAAATCCATCAACTTAAAAAATTTCTTGAATGATATGAGAATCAAGACGTTGATGATGGTGAGAATAAAACTAAAATTGGTTCCTCTAGCAATAATTAAAAGGATGTCAATCCTTTTCATCGTAGACCACACTATGATGCTAGTAACAATTCTTCTTCTCAACATCAAAGTAAAAGGAATAAAATGCCTTATCAAGATTATCATGTGAGAATTGATATTCCTTAATTTAAAAGAAAAATTCAACCTAATGATTTCATTGATTAGCTCTAAAATGTTAAGAGTTTTTTATTTTATTTCAAAAAGTATCCCGATGATAAAAAAGTGAAGTTAATAGATCTTAAAGTTAGAAAATATGCTCTTTTTTTATGATGGGAGAATCTTAAGAAACAAATCTTGTAAGGGCAGGAACAAGATGAAGTTTGTAGAGAAGATGAAAAAAGAGTTTAAGATGAGATTATTGTCTCGTTACGTAAGAAATCCTTGAAAAATTGAGATTGTTGCCTAATTGATGTTCTTAGAAAGGAATCCTTACAAAATAAGGATTCCACATTTAATTAGATCCTTACATCCACAAATCATATGGAAAACAATCATTTTCCAACTTTTCTTGTTTGTTGGCAGATTTCAAGCTTGACTTCAAACATTTTTTTTTCTTGTCAAAATGAGTTACTAAACATATCATATTTGTATGGAAATCTAGAAATATCTAATTTCCATCCCAACTAGAATCGTATAAGAATACCATTTGTAGCTATAGATATAGACCAAACAGTACATGAAGATCCAATTTGATAAATTTACAACTTCTTAACCTAAATATCATGACCTTGTAATAGGCTCAATTGGTATGGATCCTTTGGTGATGCTCACTGATTCTCATCACTTCTTTTAGGCCTTAAAGACTTTTTTGTACACCCATAAAAAAAATTATAACTTTTTTTTTCATAATTTTGTATTTTTCACAGCCCATCGGTCAACCTTAGGCATATTTTAGGCTTCAATTTATGATTTTGCATGTCTGTGCCAAAACCATAACTTTTGTTGTATTTGTTTTTTTATTGTAATTTTGTGCTTTCCATGACATAGTGGCCAACCTTAAGCACATTTCAGATCCTCAATGCATGTTGTTTCATGCCTATACAAAAACCATAACTATTTTTGAAATGAACTCTTTTTTATATATATAATTTTGCACTTTCCACAACTGATCGCCCGACCTCAAGCTTTTTTCGAGGTCTTAAGACATGTTTTTGCATGCCTATGTAAAACCATAATGTTTTTCAAAATGGGTTTTTTTTTTGTAATTTTATGTTTTATATGACCCACTGGCCATCTCAGACTCTTTTTGGGACCTCAAGGTATGAATTTCCATGTCCATGCCAAAAACCATAACTTTCGTTGAAATAAGTTTTTTCAAAATTTTACGCTTTTCACGACCGACCAGCCAACCTTAGGCACCTTTTGGGCCCTCAAGGTATGTCTTGCATGCCCATGCAAAAAAGATAACTTTTTATCAAATGATTTTTTTTTGTTGTAATTTTGCATTTTCCACAATGAACTAGCCAACTTCAAGCATATTATAGGACCTCAAGGTATGATTTTGCATGCCCATGTGAAAACCATAACTTTTGTTATATCTTTTTTTTTTCCTTGTAATTTTCACTTTCCACAACCAACCAGCTAACCTTAAGCACCTTTTGAGGCTTTAAGGTATGTTTTTGCATGCCCGTGCAATAACAATAACTTTTCTTTTGTAATTTTTTGTTCTATATAACCTAACAAAGATGTGATCCTTGTGGATCTATTGATCCAGAAACCCACAAGCATGATCAACTCCTGAAAAGTCAAAAATCAGATTTGATAGAAGAGTGTGATATAACAATTACCTTGAATTAAGGTATAAACGCTACTGGAATTTGAACCTCTATCCAACAATTAAAGAATCGGGAACGAGAAGTACAAGGAAGATGCTACAAAGATAGTTATTATTTGATAAATCAAATTTAGTTCTTTTAAGAACTAAAAAACATGAGAATACCTCACAAACATACAAGCAAAGATATGGACAAATATCAATAATCATCCAATTAAAAATAAGTTCTTAAAATGGAGTTTTTATACTTTCTAAATAACTTTAAAGGTGTTGTGTTTTTAGAAACATATATACGCAGCAAAAATGATAAATTTAAAATTTTTCAGGAGTCCCAAGATCTTGTTAGACATATCAAGAGTTATTTAGCGTTTATATGAAGATTACCTGAAGATCAGATGTTTTTTTTTAACTTTGAACAATTGCTTCAAGGTTAGGTTGTTATAGAGCACAAGTCATCTAAGTATTTGTCCTCTAATAGTAATTTACACAAACCATTACTGAGAAATCTCCTAAATCCTTTTAGAAAAGAGGGATTGCTATGTCTTTGAGTGCTAACTCTTTTCTTTTGTATTTTTTAAGTGTTCTATAATGTAATGTGTACTACATGTTGTACATAAAATAAGAGGCATAAAATTCTGTTTATAAGAAAACCTAAAAATCCTATAAATGATGAAATATTAATTTTTTGCCTTGAATAATATCACATATATTATTTTAGGATAATTTTAGAATTCATTTAATCAAGTCCCTACTTGATTTTTGGTGTGTTGTTGCAGGCAACCAAAAATAAAACCTAGACTCTTAAGAATATATGTAGAAATGCGAGTACAGATCGTTCCCATAGAGAGTATCTAGTCTAATTTTGTGCTACATGAACAAAGATAAGGGGTTTTGAGTATAATTTTAAGAAAAACAACTCAATTTAAAATATCAAAATCAATGAAAAGAACAAACTTTGGTCTAAGTCACCATCCACAATTGGATCATTTAAAATTGATCATCAATGCAAATAAATATCAATTCATACTTTTAATATTAATAATTGGAACTATTTTTCTTTCTCTTCTTAGTTGCAGTTAATTAGAAAACAAGTAATCTAATTAACCCTAACTACTAAACAACTCAAGAAAAATGCTAAAAATTTAATTTAGTAGTAGCCTTAAGAATTAGAGAGATTGATGAAGCTAAACAATATAAGCACAAGTGATTGCATTTAAGTTAGACAAATATTCTTTCTAAGATTTACTAATTTTTGATGTAACAAATCATTAACCTTAGTTGTTTCACAGATTACAGAGACCAAACAATTATGGATCTGATATCTAACATAACAATAGATTGCAACAAATAATAAACTAGTCGGCCTCCTAGTAATTAAATAAGACAATCATGAAAATAGACATTGAAGAACATTCAATCCTAAAATCATAAATTGAACAATGAAAACAAATTACATCTTATAGTCTTATTGATTATGAGGCTTTTGTTTCTTTTGACCAAATTAAAATTTAGTTACACAGTACTATAATGAAAACTTGAAGGAGAAAAAGAAAATAGAGAAGAGGGAATAGAGATGAGATAAGAAAGAAGAGAGAGGTCTAATCTGATCCCTTTTTTTTTCTCTTTTACTTGTTTATTTTCTTTTTAGAAGCCTACAAAATCTCCTAAAAATACTCTCAATATCATTTTCCAATAATGACCATAAAATTTGAATATTTAATGAAATTATTAATAATAAAATAGAGTCTTAATATAACAAGGAAGGTAATATCTTCAGCTAGAACGCATGCACCAAATTTGAAAGCTTTTAAAAATAAATTACATTATATTAGATTTACAAGCTAAAGAATGTTCCAACTTATTGGCAGTACATATATTGGACTTTAAAACTACAGATCTAAAAAATGTCTTTCAAAAACATGTCATCATCTAAGAAGGAGAATAACACTTTTCTTTTTGTTACAGGCAATGCAACAACAATTTGAGCATATGAATATGTTGTTTTGTGATATAATAATATATATTGTTAACTAATTTGCAAGAGAAGTAATCCCAAAGGATTCCTTATGGAGGGAAAAGAAACTAAGGCTCTAAGCTTTAAAGGCTGATGATTAAAAAAAATTAATAAGATTAGTAAAGGAGAGTAAAGGTAAATGACAAAAAATCTACTTGTTATCTGGAGAGATGCAGTACAGGTTCAAAAATATACAAAACATTTAGATGATGTTAAACCTTTAAAAGACTCTAAAGTTGATTCGTTTGAGATGGATGCTTCAACGAATGAAAATCCAGATTCATATCTTAAGAGACATGACATCATTGATTCTGATCTTAATGATGCTAGTGATGAACAAGTACAATATAAAGTTGAGGGTGAGTAACTTGTGGTTAGGCGTGCATTAAGTTTACAAGTCAAAGAGGATGATTTAGAGTAGCAAAGAGAAAACATTTTTCATTTGAGATGTCATATCAGTAACATGGATGAGAAGTATTGACCTTTAATGTCTTTATTGCTTTCATATGGATATGAGAGAAAACATCCTGGACCTTGGTATGAAAGTTTAATCTATTTTCGAAGACTTAATGTGGATGTTCATATACATAGGAGTGAAGAAATTTTAGTGATACGAAACAACCCACAAATACAAAGAATTCATTAGAGGTGCCAATTAGGTTAATGGTCAAGAAGTTAAATAAGGTATTAAATAGGCTTGTTCAACATATTTAGGCCAAGACTGATTTTAAAAGGTTACAACACATATAAAACAACCTATAATAAACCTAATTCAAGTGCAAGAAATGCCTAATTCTTCCACAAGTTGGGCTTAGGGTTGGTGGCATGATGGAAGTCTTGTTTGGATAATTTTTTCTATGTGCAACAAGGAAATAAATATGGTGGCAATTAATCCTACTCATATAAGGATATTTTGGGAATCTAATTTGGGAGTTTCCATCTTTTACAAGGATTCATTATAAGTGACATCAAAGGCTTTTCTTGTATGGCAAAGATTAATCAAGATTCTCCAATCTACAAAGGGAAACTAGAGGCGGCAACAAAGAAATATATTTGTCTTTAGTATTTTTTTCATGTATTACAAAGATTCATATTTCTATAAGGCAAGTCAATGGTGACTATAATCAGAGATGATTCTCCTAGCTTATTTGAGATTTCTAAGGGTTGATAATTTGATCTTAGAAAGATTAGGACATTAACTTTGGCCATACACCTATTTAAGTTAGGGAATTACATTATCTTAAGGTTATTTTTTTATTCTATATGCGCGAAAACTTTGACTTTACAAATCAAACTTATTATTTTTATTATTTTTACTAGGTTTTGGGTTTATTTTATTTATTTTAGGTCTAATTATAAGTGGGTCCAAATTAGCCCACAACCTTTAGGTCCATTAGAGTTATTTAGGGAGTATAAATACTCTATTGTAAGAACTTATTTCAGTTCGATGATTATTGATATTTTGTTATGACTTTAATTGTGTGCTGTGAGTTATTCTCACTTTCTTAATTCTTGAAAGAATTGAATTTGACTTATCAAAAAACAATTGTATTCGTGATATTTTTCTTATATTTCTCATTCACAATTCGCTAATCGTTGAGTGAGGGTTCATATTCCAATAGTGTTGTGCCTTAATTCAAGATAATTGTTGTGTTACACTTTTCAATCAAATCTGACTTTTAACTTTCCAGAATTGTGTCAATCTTGCTTGTGGGTTTCTAGATCAATATATCCTCGAGGTTCATATCATCCAATCAAAAATATAACTTTTTAGAATATGTCAGTGAGGTTAACTTACAAGATAAATGTGGCCGAGTTGAAAGAAAATGACGAGTTGGATAAAAAAAAGGAAAAAAAAAGGCCATTTAAAAAAAAATATTGAGGAAAAAAAAATAAAGAACCACAAGAGTTTTTGCATTTTATGCAAGAAAGAGTGTTTTTATGATTTTTTTTTATATTAATAAGCATATGCAAAATAATATTGATACTACTATATAGCAGAATTATGAGAACATATTGTCCATAAATAGTGTTTTTTTAATCATTTTTAACTCTATTTCAATATCTAAACATTATTTTTTATATAAAAAAATAATCCGATCCCACGGTAAAGCACAATCACCAAAGCTAGTTTTAGCTAAAGCAAATAACTAGTCATTCAATACCTAAACATTTTCTTAAGTATTAAAAAAAAACCTTTTAGTTAGTGGGATTTTTTCTATCCATGGTAACCTACGTAATTTAATTCATTGTTATAAAATCCAACTCAATTCAACAGGTTGATTGTTATGAAATCCAACTCAATTCAACAGGTTGACTCGAGACCCAATCAACCTGGGTCTTAGCCGAGTTTCAAATAAGTAAAATCCAGACTTGCAATTAGCCAGGTGAAACTTAGGTTACCCGCTTGGTCAACCCGAAACCCAAGTGACCTAATATAACCTAAGTGAGACTTGAATTTGTTTTTTTTCCTATATTTTTTTAATAAATCTCAAAAATATAAAATTAATTTATGAATACTTAACTTCATATATTTTTTTAAAAGTCAAAACTAACAGGATTGTTACTTAACTTTTAAATGTAAGATAACTATATACATAGCTTACACCAGCATTAAATATTTTTTAACTTTTGGATGTAAGATAAACTATATATGCTTATATATATATATATATATATGAAATGTTTCTTAACTTTCTAATGTGAAATAACTAAATATATATAACTTATATCCATATAAATTGTTTATAAATTTTTCTAACTATATATATTTTATATTTATATAAATTATTATTTTGATTTTTTATATAAAATATTAATATCTCAAACATATTTTTAAATATTTTCAAATTAATTTGGATTAACTTTCATTACCAGACACCCAACTTCTCCATTGGGTAAACACCCCTTTAATAACTATAATTTAATTTCTAAATAACTTTTTAATAAATGACAAAAAAAAAAAAAAAGAAGAGAGAAGGGATTTCTCTTTCCCACACATAGCTAATACAATCATGTGCTTCTCACATGACAGAAAATCATTAAAATTTTGATAAATGGAACTAAAATAATTTGTGAAAGAAAAGAAAGAGAGGAAATTAAGAAAATCAACCTTCCAGAATTCAAATTTCCAAACCCTAACCCTAAAATCCTACTACTTCCACTCTGATTTCCCCAATTATCCAAAATATCCTGATCAAACACAAGGAATTTCCGAAAATCTACAATCTTTGTTACTCTCTGAGTATTACCACTTGAGAGCAGTCCATCCATCCATCCATCATCAGTATAAGCAGATGGGTGTCGATTCTCAGGTGCATGCCTGTCATAATAATAATAATAATAATAATAATAATAA
>Ga0325404_1004328_pt1 | contig 15108 bp, 9 predicted proteins | sample PopdelMetagenome_18_FD_205664 | JGI IMG/M metagenome (GOLD analysis project Ga0325404, IMG submission 205664) | Populus deltoides microbial communities from Bellville, Georgia, United States - Xylem-Control-R1 | ecosystem: Host-associated > Plants > Phyllosphere > Stem > Wood/Secondary xylem... | reverse complement strand
GGAGGCCTAGAGCCATGAATATGCAGCGTCTGCATAAACCAAGAGATTCTGTAAGCATGGAATAAAATCAAGAACATGTGCAGTAGTAAATACACAAAAGCAGGTGTATGGGATAGAGAGAGAGAGAGAGAGATAGAAGAGAAGGATAACTTGTTGGAGCTGAGCCCAGTTGGGGTTGATTGGTAACTTTTGCTTCTTCTTGGGGTTTTTCTTCTTCTGCTCTTCGCTTCCCATCTTCTTCTTCTTCTTCTTCTTCAGTTTCTGCACACAACACCTCAAATAGGTTTTTCTACGACGAGGCTACACGGCATCTGTATGTGAGTAATGTCTGTCTCTTCGTACACGATGTCGTTTAGAACGACCAGATAGAATCGCTGAAAACCCTGTCGTTTGCATCAATGCCTGAAGATGAGGGCCATTCTTGCTAAAATGCAAAATTTCTCTTTGGGTTTTACCCAATTACCCTTTTTTTTTTTTTAATTAAAGCCTCGTGCTTCTTTTTGTATTGATTGAATCACATTCTTTATTTTATTCTATAAAAGCTGAGGATGTTTTTGTGTTTAAAAAGTATATTTTTAAATTTTTTTTAATTTTAAATCAGTTATTTTTTATAATCTAAAATTATTTTAATATATCAAAAATAAATTTTAAAAAATAAAAAATATTATTTAATTTTATATATTTTCAAATAAAAAATATTTTAAAAAATAATCTCTACTATAATCTCAAAAACCCTTTTTCATAACTTAAAATGTTTTATATGAAACTTTTTTATTATTATATTAAATTGAATTCTTGAAATCTTCTTTGTATAGTACCCACAATAACTCTTATTTTTTAATTTTTCTCTTTTGAGTGAAAACTAAATGATTAAAATAAAGTATATTAATTAAGAATAAATAATTAAACTAATATATTTTATGAATATTTAATTGAATAATTTAATAAATGAAAGAATTATTATAATAGAAATGTGCATGTAGACATTAGAATTAACCACCTTATAACTAAGGCACCTTTATACAATAAAAATAAAATAAAAGAGCGAATCAATCAATATAAATATAAAAAAGAAGAGTTTGAGGTTCTAATTTCTAAAAAAAAAAAAAAAACTAGAAGAATACAAGAACCAAATAATAGTAAAACCCAATTTCTCTTTTTTTTTTGTTTAGTTTTTATAAAATAGTATAAAAAATAATCATTAACAAATAATGATTAGTTGTGGATTTGTTTTTACAATAATAGAGGTTTGATAATTGAAGATTAGCATTAAAAAGAAGAGGAGTTATAAATAAAAAATGCAATTCGAGTACGTGAAAAGTTTTGGGTGGTATACCAATTATTATCCAATATATTAAGAAAAAAAAAATATCAAATAGCTTCAATCTAGCAACGTCTTCAAAACTAGAATATTCCTAAAGAATTAAAGAAAAATATATATAAAATACAAACACTTGAAAGATGGATGGATTATTTAACAAAAACTATTGAATAAACCTTACTTGCCAATCCTCAATAATAGATAAATTAAAAAATATATATAAATTATTTCATATCATTTAAAATTGTTGTCAAATCTCTTCATTATCTAGGCTAATGCTCATAATTTCAATATTTAAATACCTAAATTATAACAATAAGATCAACTTGTATATCAATTCAAACCAAGAAATCTAGTTTCAAATGAAAATAGACTATAAAGCCATATAATCTTCAATAAATTTTAAATTGATTTCATAAACAACAAAACCCAACTATAATTCAATATTTGTAACAAGAAATTAAAGAAATAAAAAAAATTAAGACAAATTCAACACAATCATAATGAAACTTAACTAAAATTATTATTGCTAAAAATCATTTTCCTGATAAAGAAGATTTTATAAATCAAGAACTACTTGCAACACCCAAGACAATAAAATAACTCAAATTCTATATGAAAATTTCATATACACAATACAAAAAATAGAATTTTAAAATAACGTTGTTCTTGTAATTTTTAGAGCAAATCAAAATTGTATTCAAGAAGGATTAATGACAACTAAATGTTATGAAATGACCATAAGAATGTTTTTATATTTTTAAGAATATTTTTATATTTGTTATAGATACGACTCTACAAATCATTTTAGAAACTTCTTTCTTCAACTCAAATATATTTTTTTAAAGTACGCAGTTAAGGATTCAAAACAAGAATATTTGGTCAAGAAATAATTTTTAGACTTATATTATCTCCTATGCTAATATAAATAATTTTTTTTTAAAGCAAGTCAATTTATAAAATCAATTTTTATAATTCAGAAGAAGAAATACCTACACTCATTAAATCAAGAAGTATATTAAAAAACAAATTGAAGAAGATATTAAACTTCCTCAAAATCAAGAAAAAGTCAAACAATTTCAAGAATTATTTGAAAATGAGAATTTTTTTTCAATTTACCAAATGCCTTTTGGAACAGAAAACATCATATGGTCCAGTTACCCTATAAAAAAAGAACTCAATGAAATAAAAATCTCTATAAAAGCTAGACCTATTCAAATGAATCAAGAATTACTCAAATATCGCAAAAAAAAAAATCAATGAACTACTTAACAAAAGTTTAATTAGGATAAGCAAGTCTGATTGATCTTGTACCACTTTCTAAGCTCAAAACCAAACTTAAATTGAACATGAAATTCCAAGTCACGTCATCAATTATAAACCACTCAATAGAGTTTTTCAATAGATTAAACATCATATTCCAAATAAAAAAAGATCTCATTAAAAAACTTCATAGCGCTTAAATACTTTCAAATTTTGATATGAAATTTGATTTCTAGAAAATTTGAATAAATAAAAGGGATCATTATAAAAACAACTTTAATTTTTCAATTTGGACATTACAAATGGAATGTAATGCTCTCCGGTCTCAAAAACATCCTTTTAGAATTTCAAAAGATCATGAATGATATTTTCAACTTTTATTCAAAATTCTTAATTGTCTACATAGATGATATCCTAGTGTTTTCAAAATCAATTAGCGAACATTTTAGTTATTTACAAAAAGAAATCAATATTATCAAACAAAATGAACTAATTGTCTCACCTTAAAAAAAGCAAATTATATCAAACAAAAATTAGATTATTAGGATATATGATTTTTATCAAGGATTAATAACTTCAATTAGCATAGCAATTGAGCTTGTTGCTAATTTTTCTAATGAAATTAAGGATAAAACTTAACTTCAAAGGTTTATTAGATATCTCAATTATGTCTTAGATTTCTTCTCAAATCTTAGAATAATCTTTTAACTCCTCTATAAGAGGCTCAAGAAAAATCCTCATACTTAGAGTCCTTAAATGACCGAAATCATCATGTCTCTCAAAAGTCATGTTAAAAGTTTTTATTGTCTAGATATTCAAGATCTTGAGGCTTTTTTTCATTGTAAAAATTGATGCCTCAGATATAGGTTATAGAGGGATCTTCAAACAGAAAGTTCAAGATTATAAACAGGTTATCTAGTACCATTTTAGTATATGGTTGAGTCTTCAAACAAAATATTCAATTATTAAAAAAAGAGATTTTATTAATTGTTTTATGTATATCTTCTTTTAAAGATGATCCATTTCTTAAAACAATTCTTTTAAGAATTGATTGTTAATCAATAAAATATATCATTGAAAGGATGTTCAAAATATTATTTCATAACAATTTTTTACCATATAGCAATCTATACTTTTAAATTTTGATTTTGAAATAGAATTTATAAATGGTGAAACTAATTCTATTCTATATTTTCTATCTAGAGAATTTTTATAGGGTTCAAGATAAGCACATCAGTAAAAAAAAACTAAATAGACATATGCCATTACTCTTTCAAGACAAGTTCACTCAACCACAAATCCTCTTAAATCAACCTATGCGAGGCCTCCCTTTATGAGACCAACTTTTACCTTAACTAACCAGTTTTCAATCATGTCAAACTCTCCTGGTCCTACCTCTTCACCATCAAACTATTCTCAAGCTTCGCAAACCCCACATCTCTCATATATTTCATTTTCAATTCCAATTTTCCATAGAAAAAACGCAAAATACCAAGTAATTTTATGAATTCATCTTGATTGATACTAACTGAATTGAGATAACTCATAATCATAATACACATAATTCTTCTATAATTGCATATTCAAAAATAAATATTTTAAAGGTTTTAACCTATCAATACTAGAACTAAAGTGCTTATACCCAGAAAAGATCTTCTCAAAACTTTCAACCTTCTAGATTCAGTTATCTTGATTATCAATAAGCAAGGTTCAATAATCTTTACCTACAAAAATTTGATCGTTCTTGGTTTATTCATTTTGATAAAAAAAGCTATCCAAAGAATCTTCCAATATGATTTTCAAATAGATAATGGCAATACTTCTCTCTTACAAATTAAATTCTTCCTCAAAAGACTTTAGAAGCTTTGAAACTATTTGCTTTAAAGAAACTTTTAAAATATGTTTCTACCTCTTTACATTTTGTCTCTATCTTTAGGGTCCCTTACACACACACACACACACACACATGATAATGTATGACGCGTATGAAGAAATTAACTACTGCCCATATCTCACGAGAGATATTAAGGTAAAATGATGGCCTTAATTCAATACAGACCAAGCCTACTCTCAAGCAGTTCAATCCTCGCTATAGTCTTTCCAAACTTAACATGCACCATCATTGTCAACCTCAGCTCAATATACCTTCTTAACTTTAAAAAGCAAAATTTAAGCTCATCTTACATCTTCCAGTTCTAAATCTCAATACAAAAAGAAACTGCAAGAAGCCCTGCCATAGATTTCAAGTTCATTTGATGAAGAAGAAGATCATATGCTAGCCAACGAAGATCCAAATTATGGTCCCGATATGATAGGACAATTGTATGACCTTTAGACTCATCAATGCTCATTCGCATCAACAGTGACACCAGACAATTCAATAATTTAGATTCCTCTATGACATCACCCATAATGTCAACATCCACTTTGACAAACTGATAAAATCTTACAATAATTTTAAAAATCTTATCCTCAAATGACAACAATAATTTTTACGTGACAGACAACTGTTAATATCAACTTTCAAAACTTTCATATGCGGTGATTCCCTCTTCCACTTGACAAATAATGTCTCTTTCAACAAATATCATCCATTACAATTTCATAATTCAAGCATGTTTCAAGTCTGTATGCTCAATTATAAATATGTAATGTTTTTTGTTTGTAAAGGAAAGTGGTTTTTAGAATTGATTTCAGTTTTAGTTTTAGAGAATAATCATCTTTGTAGTTCTTTTAAACCATCCTATAATATATTTTCCTTTTTAATAAAAGATTTATGTTTCTATATTTTTTATATGTAAACACTATTAAAAAATATAAAATTTTGATCACCTTTAATATATCATAATTAATAATTTTTTACTATCAAATCAAGATAAATTTCTCTTTCATAAGAGCCATAAAAAGGGAGAAAAAAAATAAAATTATTATGATTTAATGCTAAAATTGTTTTTTAGGGCATATCAATACTTATAATAGTGCCTTGGATGGAAACGCTTAACATGCACCTGAAAATATTTAACTATCACTATGGAATGTCGATGGATTAAGAAGTGATGTTGTTTTATGTTCATCACGTATAGAATAAAATTTACAAACTAAAAAAGTTTGAGACTCAAATGGGTAAGAGGGGATATGTGAGGGGTTAATTTGAGGTTTGAATAACATGCTTTTCTTTATATCAAGAACAAATTCTCAAGAGAATCCAAACTTGTAAAAAAAAATAGCAAGTTATAGATGGGAGTGCTCTTCTTTGTCGACGACAAATAATGGGCTGGAAGCATCTAGTCTTGGATCACATTCGACTTCTCTAAGAAAGATCATTTTTTTTTAAGATCATGATCATGGATTAAGCATTTTTTATCACTTTCTCTAGCACATAAAGAAACTGTTATAGGTTCTTGTGAAGTGAGTAGAGGAGGGATTCTCAAAGCAATTGCATTTCACCAATGAAAACAGAAAAGAAGAAGAAGAAAAAAGCTAGGTTCTTGGTTGTCCAAAATCATGTTGTTCTATATATAATTGAATGCAATGGCAGTAAGAGAGCAACTCATCAAATTCAATAAAGCTACAACATTTCTTGTTTGTCTTGAAAAAGAAAGATATGGGTAGAGGAAAATTTAAAGGCAAACCTACTGGTCGTCGCCATTTATCTACGCCTGAAGAACTTAGTCAATACTCTCCCCTCTCCCTTCCTCTCTTATTTAAATGCATTTTATGTCATTTTTTCATGTTTTTATTTATTTATTAATGCATTTTAGTGTAAATTTATTAACTTTAGAATCTAGTTTTAATTTTGATATCCTCAACCTCGCAGTTTTTATAGCATTACTTCTTTAGAAGCCCAATCTTAAAACTTTATGGAAATTGATAATAACCCTTAATGTCCTACCATTTCAGTTTGAATTTGGAGCTGTACTTTACAATTCTACAATTAGTTTAGCAGATATAAATGGAATGAAATATCATTCAATTTGCTTTAAGGAATTTTATATATGGTCAAATATTCAGTTCACTTTAAAAAAAAAATCCAAACACAGCTTTGTTCTTTTTTCAAAGCATTAGCTTCCATGGATGGGATCATAAAGTATTTTGAAGAATATGGTCTTGACTTATTATTGATTGAACAGTCTTGATTGTTTGTAATACTTTCATCTCATGTGAACCCACTTTATGATTTTTTGCATTTATTTTTTAAATGATTGCAGTTGCTGGTACCACCGTCACTCGCCCTTGCACTTTTAGTCAGGTATCACCTTCCGAGCTGTTGTACTCACCATATAGTACCCTATACTTCAAAGGTTTTTATGACTACGAATTGCATAATAGATTTAAGTTTTTCAATTTTAGATATTAGGTCTTAAAACATATTTCCTTGTGCTAGTCAGTAGTTTTATGGTTGTTTCATTGTTTTATCGAAATATGATCTGTGGTTTGTTTTGGCATACTTGATGGACAAATTTCATGTAGCTCCATATCTATGAAAGCTGGATGAGATAGTAGAGAGTTATTATCTTCTCTATTTTATGAGTTTGGATTTTTTGACAATTATATTTGATACCATTAATATCCTAATCTCTCATTTTTTCTCCATTCTAGCTAGTATAGTGAACATGAAAGTGCGAGCATGTTTTTTCTCTCATTTTTTTCTTTTGTATTTTATATATCTATATGATCCTATTTCAGATTGTTTATTGGAAAACAAGTTGATGAACTAAGAATTTTCTGTACTCAATTGTTTATAGTGGTTCTCCTCTCTCTCTCTCTCTCTCTCTCTATATATATATATATATATATATATATATATATATGAGCTGCTGGATTATACATATTGGAAGTTGTAAATGTGCTTCAATACATGATATAGAAGTCTGTTTGAATATTTCAGAAAAAAGCAGCAGAGAATATAGAAGAAGAGTCTGAAGAGGAGTTGGAGGAACCATCTGAGGTCAATGACCTTGGGTGTCACAATTATGCTTTTGGGTTACTTTCTTTAATTTTTGGCCTGAAATTGGCTCCCTATTTTGGAAGAAGCAGAAAAGGTACCCTAGGACTCATTGAAATCAACAACCCTAATTTAGTAAAACCAAAGAATTTGAAGGCTAAAGATGCTGATGTAAGTTGTCACACTTTTAAATTGAACACCATTTCAATTTTTTAAAAAAAGTTTAATTGTTTAAGAATAAAAATTTCATTATCCAGATTAGGAAAATAACCGAACTTTCAAGGCTTGAGAGGTTACCTACTTTTTTGCTTCAATCCATTTTAAGCAATAATTTGCTTATGCATGTGATCATTGGATGAGTGTGGAAACTAATTCTCTGCACACTGATTCGATTATATTAATTTTTTGACTTAATTTGTTTTTACCTTAGCAATATGGCTCATGACCACATTTTATTAAAAGTGCTAGGATTTATTTGAATTTTTGAGTTTCCATGTTTACCTTGCTACCCCTTACATTTTTTAGTATTATAGTTTTGCAACTTAGAAGTTAATCCAATGTGAAGACTTTCACCAATTATTAGAGATTTTGGGATCTGGTGGAGCACAACAAGCATATTTTTTTTATTTACCCAATGAGTATTATTATTTTTTTCTCTCTCTTCCAATTCATTTAGGATGCCTCCATCAATATTCAATGTGATGAAGGTGAAGAAAGGACCAAGGAGTTCCCTTTTCTTGTGATAACTGATAAAGGCTTTCTATTAGATGACACTCACTATGTAAATGCCTATAGGTGGTTTGATTCCAGATTTCAATTTCTCATAGGGGATGCAGTGATACATCTAAGAAATTATTCCATCAAACATACTGTCAAGAATAGCGGCATAGACTAAATGTCTTAGTCCATTCCCAAATTATTGATCCTATTACAACACTTGCCTCTTATCTCCGTTATAGTACTTGGATTAGTAGACCCCTTGATAAGTATGATTTTCCTTCTCCTTTAGCCTTGACCACCACCCTTATTTTCTACGCCTATTCCATCTTTTTATAACTAGGTAATGGAGCATTAGTGTTTGCGAAAAGCTATTGAAATGAAACTTCTAGCACTTACAAAAAACCAAACCTGAAATATTTTTTATTATTCTCCAACTGTGAAACCTTTAGGTTTGATGTTCTCTATCAAGCTTTATTTGGATGGGTTCATTGACTGATACAAGGCTAGCTTGGTGGTTCTTGGTAACAAGTAAAAGCATGACCTATACTATGATGAAACTTTTTGCACCGGTCACCAAAATATCCATCATGTGAACTATACTTGCTTTTGCTAAATCTTAGTCATGGTTTTTTCATAAGATAGATCTTAATAAGGCATTCTTACATAATGATTTTAAGGAGAAAGTTTACATGGAACTTCTGTCTTGTATGCCTACTTCCTTACCTATTATGTTTGTAAACTAAAACGCTCTTTGTAGGGTTTGAAGTAGGCACCACGAGTTTGATTTGGAAAGTCTCTATCCACTGTCTTTGGTTTTTCCTTCACTTAGAGTTAGTATAACTCTTCCCTCTTTCTATAGACATCTAAGGGTATAGTTATTCTCTGTGTTTATGTGAACGACATCGTTGTCACTAGTTCTGATATGAAAGGCATTTCAGCAATTCAGAACTTATTGCATTATACTTTTCATATGAAAGATCTTGTCTGTTTACCTATTTTATACGGTTAGAAATACATCATTGGCTAGAGGGTATTTTCTTGAATCAATACATGTATATTTAGGATCTGGTTCGGTTAGCTAGACTTATAAATACTACTTCTATTAACACCCTTATGGAACTTAATGTAAAGTCTCATTGTGATGAAATGGAGTTTTTTTAGAATCATATTTTCTATAGGAAGATGGTTAGGAGTCTTATCTATCTAACCAACACTTGACTAGATATTTTTTATGTCATACATATTATTAACATGTTCATACAAGTTCCTTGACATCTATATTTGTCTATTGTCCATCTTATTATTTGATATCTCATTGGCACACCTAGTTATGACTTATTTTTTCCTATTGGTTCTTCACTATAGCTTCATGCTTATAATGATATTAATTAGGTCGGTTGCTCAGATACTTCTACTATCGGTTGATGCATGTTTCTTGGTAATGCGCTTATCTCTTAGAAATGTTAAAAAAAACATGACTTTGTCTCCAAGTCATCTACTGAGATTGAGTATTGTGCCATGTTTGTTGCCTGCTTCGAGATCATTTGGCTTCGTGGTCTTTTCACATAGCTTGGTTTTTCTTAGGTTCAACCTACACCATTGCATATTGATCACACTAGTGCCATCCAAATTGGTGTCAATTCTGTCTACCATGAATGCACGAAGCACATAGAGGTTGACTATCATTCCATACTGGAGGTCTTTAACCGTCAGGTTATTACCCTCCCGTATAGCACTACTACTCTCCAAATCGAGGATATGTTCACCAAATCCATGACTCATCAGCATCATCTTTTTCTTGTTAACAAATTAATGCTCATAGAATTACCAACATTCATTTGAGGGGTGATGTCAAAAGAATTAACTATATATTTAAATACATATTTGACAATTACCTTCTATATTTGTAAATATCTTTTTCTTGTCTTTGTTAGGATACTAGCTGTAGGCTAGTTGTTAGGAAAATATGTATATGTTAGGTTAGTTATTTTATAGGAGCTAAAGTTTAGCTTGAATTGTATTCATGATAAGTAGCAATTTTATAAGGAGGAAACACAACTTTTCTTGCTCAAAGTTTTATAAGTTTGTCAGTTTGGTCACGTTTATGCTTGTTATTTATCAAAGCTTAAGAATTGTATGGTTATATAACAGGAGAACAAGTAAAGCCAACAGTAACTGACCCATCATTTAATTGAAGATATTAAAAAAACTCCATAATTAGGTCTTGGCTCATTAAATACATGAAGCCTTATATTACTCGTGATTATTTGCTCCTTAATTCTGCATCAAAGATTTAGAGTACTATTAATCTGATATATTCTTAACTTGGTAATGATGCACAAGTTTTTGAGCTGTGTAAGAAGGTACATGAAACCAAACATGGTGAGATGACTGTAGCTCAATATTTTACAGTACTCAACAGTTTATGGCAAGAGTTGGATTTTTATCAAGATTTTTAAGTTGATTGTCTAAATGATACAACTAAATTTCAGAAGTTGATGGATAAATAATGAGTCTATGACTTCCTTACTAGACTTAATATGAAGTATAATCAAATTAAGGTTCAGGTTCTTGGTAAATATTTTTTTCCTTCATTAAAGCAAACCTACTTACATGTTCTAAATGAATACAATAGAAGGAATGTGATGTTACAATTCATAATTCCACAAAGATCAACCATGGTTGTCCATTCTTCTGAATAGGATAAAAGAAGACAAACTTAGTTTAGTGATCAAGGAGTTTCAGACAAAGAGCGACTGAAATGTGGTTATTGTAGGTGCACTAAACACACTACAGAAACCTGTTGGAAACTTTATGGGCATCCTACTAGGGGATATGAAGGAAAAATAGTTGGACCTACAGATCACAAGCTCACATATTTGAGGTGACTGAAATTGCAGTTTCAGGTGGAGACCCAAGTTCTTTTACTCTTTCTAAAGAGGAGTTGTGAACCCTTAGACATTTGATGGCCAAGTTTAAACCTCCCTGTAATTACTCATCCAATTTTGCTCATACAAGTATAAATATCACACCTCTGAATATTTCTACCATAACTGATTCTAATCCATAAGTTATAGATTCAGGAACAAATGATCATATAATTAGATCTTTCATGTTTTTTTAATTTTTCTTCTTAGATAAAGATAAAGTTTGTATAGATGGTTCTTCATGTTCTGTGTCTGAGAAATGTTTAGTTTAATGCACTTCTGCCTTACCCTTGTCTTCAATTCTTCATGTTCCTTATTTTTCTAATAATTTGTTGTCTATTAGTAAAAAAACAAAAGATTTTAATTGTAAAGTCTCAATTTTTTTTTAAAAAAATTATTGAGTGTTTAAGAACTTGAAGACGAGGAAGGTGATTGACTATGGTAGAGTGGAAAATGACTTATATTTATGAAATATGGATTTTGTTAATCTGGTTGGGGCAAGTATAGCTAAACATGCTTTGAAACTTGATTCTTTGATGACTGTTCAATGATGGATATGTCAATGGCATAATTGTATAGGACACCCTTCTTTTGTATCTTTAAATAGAATCCTTTCAACTATGTTCAAATACTGAAATGTGAAGAATTTATTATGTGATGCATGAAAATTTGTAAAGCACACATGTGCTATTTATTCACCTATTAATAAGAGAGGTATTACACTTTTTATAACTATTCATTATGATGTTTGGGGACTTAGTCAAATTATTTTCTTGTCTAGGTTTTTTATGATTTGTCACCTTAATTGATTGTTATAGTTGCACCACTTGGGTTTACTTGATGTATAATAAAAGTGAAGTGTACTCATGTTTCCATAAATTTCATAAAATGGTATGCATATAATTCAAAACTAAAGTACAAGTTTTAAGAAGTGATAATGGTACAAAATATATGGATGGAACCTTTCATAGTTGTCTTGCTTATCATGGTATTATTCACCAAAGAAGTTATATAGATACACTAAATTGGAATGATGTAGCTGAACAAAAGAATTGATATCTTTTAGAAGTTGCAAGATCTTTCATATTCATAATAAATGTTCTAAAATCCTAATTGGGGTAATGCAATTCTTACTACAATATACCTTATCAATCAAATGCCTTTGATAGTTTTGGATTTTAAACCTTACGTAGAACTTCTATAGGGAGTTAATTTGTTATTTTATAGTTCATTCCAAAGTGTTTGGTTGTATATGTTTTGTTCGAGATCATTAACAAACAGTTGGAAAATTAGATCATAGAGCTTTAAGATGTGTATTTATCAAGTAATCTATCACTAAAAAAGATTATAAATGTTATCATCCTCTTAACAGAAAAACATTTGTTAGTAAAAATGTGACATTTTATGAGAGTGAGACTTATTTCACTTGGTCATATCTTAGGAAAGAGTGATATATGTGGCATGAAGAAAGATTTTTCTGTGTCATTATCTTCTTTATAGACTTTTAAAGAAGATATGACTTTGTCATTATCTCATTTATTGATGTCTAAATTTAATTCAAAAGATGAAATTGAAGGGGAGAAAGAAAAAGATAATTTTATATAAGAGGAAAAAGAGGTAGGGACTAGTAGTAAGGAATGAGAAGAAAGATATAATATCTCAAAAGATGGGGAGAAGAAGATCTTGAATTACTCTCGGAGGAAGCCAATAAATAAAGCTATTTTGCATTCTCTACCATACTAGTAATCAACCTTCGACTCAATGTCACAATCTTCTTCTTCTGGTATGTCTATTATCCATGTTCCCGAGTCTCTTGTTCATAGTTCTGATGTTAATGATCTTCCTATAGATCCTAGGAAAGGAGTTCAAAATTGTACTAAGTATCTTATATCTAATTTTATTTTATATGACTCATCTCCTTCATATAGGGCCTTTGTATCTTCTTTGTTTTCTACATCAATTCCACATGATTGAAAGGAAGCATTAGGTGACCCAAATTGAAAAACAACCATGGTGGAGGAAATTAATACGTTGGCAAAGAATAACACATGAAAGCTTATTACTTCTCTTATTGGGAAGAAAACAATAAGATGTAAATGGGTATTTGTTGTTAAACAAAAAACTAATAGAGCTATTAAGAGGTTCAAAATGAGACTATTGGCAAAAGGCTTCACTCAAACCTTTGGCATTGATTATCAAGAGACAGTTGCTCTAGTAGCAAAAACAAACTTTATACGGGTTCTTTTATTTTGTGCTATAAATTCGGGATGTGATTTACAACAATTAGATGTAAAGAATACATTTTTGCTTGGAGACTTGGAAGAAAAAATTTACATTGAGATATCCCCTGGTTATGCTTGCAAAAAAAAAACAAAAAAAAAGTTTGTAAACTGAAAAAAGCCTTGATAGGCTGAAACAATCTCCACAAACATGGTATGATAAATTTAGTAAAGTTGTTGTTAGTTTTGGGTACAAACAAAGTAATGCATATCACATTTTATTTACCAAACATTACAATGGTAATACCACAACTCTCATTGTATATGTTAATGATATTATGGTGACAGAAAATGATTATGAAGAAATCACCATGTTGAATGATTATCTTGTTTAGAGGTTTGAGATCAAAGATTTGGGAAAATTACGATATTTCTTGGGAATTAAAGTTTCTCAATCAAATAAGGACATTTTTATTTCTTAAGAAAGTATATCCATGATTTACTTGTAGAGATTGAAATATTAGATGCAGACCTATTGATTCTCCTATAAAAACCAACCATCGCCATAAAGGTTATGTAGGCGAGCTAGTGGACAAAGAAAGATATCAATAATTAGTTGGGAGGTTGATCTATCTATCTCACACTCGTCCAGACATAGCCTATTCAGTCAATGAGGTTAGTCAATTTATGCATGATCCTCACTTATCACATCTAGAGGTTGTTTATCACATTCTTAGATATTTGAAGTCAACTCCTAGAAAGGGACTCCTATTTTCTAATAATGGTCATTTGATGATGAGAGTCTTTACTGATGCTGACCGGGCTAGATCTCTATATGAGACGCAAAAAACAAACAATGGTGGCAAGGTTTAGCGTAAAGGCTGAATATAGGTCCATGACACATGGATATTGTAAACTGTTATGACTTAAAAATCTGATGGAGGAATTAAGAATAACAAGTGATAATCCTATTCCTTTGTTTTGTGATAACAAAGTTGTCATTAATTTATTGCTCATAATTTAGTTCAACATAATAGAACAAAGCATATTGAGATTGATATGTGCTTCATTAAGGAGAAAATAAATGATGGGATAATTTATATACTTTTTGTAAACTCTAAAAATCAATTAACTGAAACATCTTAGTAGTAAGATGTTTCACTCAATTTCCTGTAAGATGGACATTAAAGACATTTATACATAATTTTAAAAGGGTGTATTGTTAAGGTATTTATGTATACAGTATGACACTTCTATCTCTTTTTTTCTTTTCTTTTCTTTTCTTTTCTTTTTTATTTTTTCTTTATCTTTTCTGCTCCTTGCTCTTGTTCTCTTTTTTTTTTTTCTGGCTTCCACTTATCTAATTATCTAAAAAAACCAACGATTATCTAATTATCTTTTCCTAATAAACGATAAATATTTCTTAACTTGGAAAATAATGTTCGGAAGAAAGATCCCTTCATGAATTTTAGGTTTTTTGTTCACAATTCCTTCTTGGTATATGTTAAGTCGTGTGGCTTGCCTAAAACTTGTGCTTGCTAAGAAGTGGTCGTAGCTTATTTTCCTAAACGTAAAAAAAAAAAAATTCAATAATGAAGTTGGAGCCCATTAAATCATCCGTAACTGGTGCTTTTCCCCGTGAACAATTGTTGGTGCAAAGCATTAAGAACAATTATCTATCCCGTGAACAAAAAGATAAATAAAGAATCTTCA
>Ga0325404_1004326_pt1 | contig 15111 bp, 11 predicted proteins | sample PopdelMetagenome_18_FD_205664 | JGI IMG/M metagenome (GOLD analysis project Ga0325404, IMG submission 205664) | Populus deltoides microbial communities from Bellville, Georgia, United States - Xylem-Control-R1 | ecosystem: Host-associated > Plants > Phyllosphere > Stem > Wood/Secondary xylem... | reverse complement strand
AGTAAAGGTTATATATATATATATATATATATATATATATATATATATATATGGGATATCTCAATTGTAATTGAATATATGCGACTATCATAAAAAATACATGCATACCCATTATCATAACTCAATTTTTTACCTCTCAAGATTTTTAATATTAATATATACATGTTTTTATTCAGAAATCTAAAAAACAAATCAGAAATATAAAATCCAAAAATATTTTCAGAACACGAGGAGATAGACCTTCAAATTGCAACAAACCAAAATGCTAGAAAAATAGCTATTTTGAGATATTTTGACAAAACGATATGAAGAAAGAAAGAAAATTGAAAGAATTAATGAAGTTTAAGGACTTAATGAAACCTCTAATGGGTTTTATAGATTCAATTAAAGACTTAATTGAAACTAATTTTGATCAATTTATAAATATTGAAAGATTAGGGACACAATTGAAACTTTGAAAAGCCAAACTAGTGCAATTAGTGATTTAATTGCAATAAATTTAAAGTTTAAAGTCTTAATGAGGGGCAAATTAAAAAAAAATCAACACCAAGGACTTTTGTAGAAAAAGCGTGCAACATTGGGGGCTATACCGAACTTAATTTAAGAGAATAAAAGTTTAATACTTAATTGGGAATTAAATTGAACAAATTGAAGACCAAAAGCTACTTTGTCAAAGGCTTCAAACTTGATAGATCTCAATTGATTTTTGGCAGAGGCTTAATTGCATAAAATTAATGACTTTTGTCTCAATTAAGGACATTTGAACTTAAATTGAAACAACATATAGCAAATTGAAATTTATCAAAATCCTAATTAGAAAACCCTAAATTTTAAGATTTAACTAGATGACATGTTATTAATTAAGAGATTGAGTGACACATCATCTATCTCTGTTTTATTATCTTTCTCAACCAAGAAAGCTAGTCAAGATGTCACATTCAGGCAAATGAATGTGGCATCTTCGACCAACTCAGGGACTCCAAACACCACCATTCAATAGAGGAGGTTCCCTTCTACAAAGTTGTGTTATCTTTATGTGGTGTTTGTGCCCCGCCTGCCATGTGGAAGCCTTCAACTTCTTTACCCAAGGTAGTGATGCAACCATATTATTTGATAGTTTTATCCATATTTACCTAGTATTTTGCATATGTTTTCTATACAAAATGCCTTGATATTCTTTGTTTTATGTTTTGAAGGCACTTTTGGATGTAAGATTAAAAAAAGAAGTAAATTGGAGATAATTAGCAAATTTGACCTCCGGTTGATGTTTCGTGCATAGCTTGAGCTCTAGAAGTTGAAATGAAGTGCTTTCAGTGGCATTAGAAAGATAACATCCATAACTTCATATAAATATATGGAAAGAAAAACAAAAAAGAAAGAGCATGGAAATTGTAGCCTTCAAAGTCAAATCTTGCATTCTGCCAGTGTTGACCTTCGGTCATTCCGACTTGAATATCTTGAGCTACGGAAGTTCATTTGATACAAACTCAATTGTTTTGGATTCCTGACTCGAAGACCTATCCGTATACCAAATGTTAGTGGAAAAAGAGCTCTTACAAGAGAGATATGATTTTTCTAAGATGACATATGAATTCTGCGGCAGACAAGTTTTGTGAAGAAATAAGTTCAAATTATGTCCCAAAGCATCCAAACCCACATCCAAGTGTTTATTTAAGCAATTTAGCTCCTCTAAGTCAAAATTCAAAGCTTGAAGATTTTATGCAAAGCTATTTCTTTTTTTTTAGGAAAATAGTTATTAAACTACTTAAATGTAAATTGTCTACTTAGAAAATGATTATTTTTGTAGAAAATAGATTAGGGTTTCCTATGATATAAAAAGAAAGAGAGAAAGGAAAGGGGACAATCAGCCAAGAGAGAAAAAATGCCCGAAATCATGCATTTTTCTTTCTTTTTAATTAGTTATTCAATAGACATGTAAGGCTAAACTCTTTTTCTTGGTTGCAAGGACACAGAAACCTTCGGATTTCAAGAACTGTGAGATCTATTTTATCTTTTCTTTTCAATTTATATATGAATGAATATGTTTGTTCTCCTATGCTTATTTCTTATGATTGTTTATTTTAATTGCTAGAGTGAACTCTAAGTTATTATTGTGAACAATCTATTTCTAAGTTTGCTATTAAAACTGGAGTTGTTGTATATAAACTTGTGAAGCAACTAAGATTAATAATTGTGGCGGATCCAGATTAGTAATCTTAGGGATAACATTCAATCAATCAAATCAAACATAAACTGTGGATAATTATGTTGTCTAGATTAATCATCTCATCTAGTTCTTAAGGCTTCCATTGAATTAAATTATCAGTGCAGACATTGTGGTTGTTTGATGGTTAAGATTAGTTATATAGTGGATCTGTTAACTAATAAATATACGAAAAGATAAATATTTAGAGTATAAATTGACGTTTTGTTTCCATAATCAGTTCTGATTTCTATAGCTGGATGTTTACTTGTGACCAAGATTTGTTTTCTTGATAAATTTTTGTTTTCTTTGATTTAGCATTGATTGTTTCTTTCTGTTTACTTTAGCCATAGATAACTTCACAATTCCCCCCCAATTGCACATCGTATAGTATAAAGATCTGAACTAAAACTTCCTCATTGAATCGACCCCTTACTTGCTCTATACTATCTTGTTTATTTAAGTTAGGGTAATTAATTTGTGCGACTGCCACATCGCAACATGCAGTCTTGTCTAATTCAACCATATTTGACAATCTTACACCTAACTTTGGATTGATAGTGGGAAAGCTACAAGCCACCAAATCAATTACAGTTTAATCTTAATTAAATAATAACACCCCCTCTACAGGACTTATAGCTTGGTTGACTTCAATAACCTCCCATTTTCCGTGATTAATTCATGAAAAGTACACCCCTAGTCATCCATTTTCGACCAAGTTCCAGTTATAAAGTTCCCAATTCTTTCTAGAAGCTCTAAGAGTTTGTTAGACATCTAGTGAACAGGAAAACAGAAGAATAAGAGAGAAGAATTGTGTCCTAACATATCATATGCAAAAGAAAAAAGGGAAAGAATCCCTATGATATAGTTTTGAAAAACCACATTAAAACCCACAAATGCTTTCACAACCATCAACCTTTTGAGATTATAAAAGAAAAAAGAAAACACATAAAAAAACAAAAATCACTAAGAAAAGGAGGAAAATAACTTAGAGGATAAAATCACCAAAATTCTCTTAATAGAAAGGCTATGAAAGATTTATAAGAAGTTAAAAGAAAGAGGTAGAAGGCAAAGCTCTTGAGTCCATAAGTGGAAGAAGCAATACTAGAGGACCAGAAGCTTAAAGAAGGAGCAAGAAATTACAAGCAAAAGAAACAACATTGTTAAGGTATTCCTCAAACTTTTATGAAGAGGTGGAGCTCAATGAGCATACCCATTTCCCTTCCATTTTCTTATTAGATGTTTATATTAGATGTTCATTATGCATTCCCCTTTCAGCTATTTGTTAGTTTCGAAGCATTTGGTGCTTTATTTGATCTTTTTCAAATGATTAGTTATGATGTGATTTTGTGTGTGTTTGTTTTATTTGAATCTTGTTTGAATTACTAGATTTGTTCATTAAAGTGTTAAATGTTAGTATAAAATAAAGTTTTATAGGTTTGGATGTTAGGATAATCTTTTTTTTTCCCAAAGTTATGAAAATATGTTTAAGTATTGAAGTTATTGTGGTTTAGGTTGTTTTTAGTTAGCCTGTTGGGTTTGTTGAAGTTGTAGGAATATTGTTTAAGCTTCAAGACAATGATTTTATTCAATAGAACAATGTTTTTCCTTAAGAAAATGTTATTTTTGCTTGCTATTTATAGCTAGCTTTGCTTACTATTTCGCTTTTAATTCTTTTTTTTTTTTGTGGTTTTGATAGTTCAAGCAAGTTGTTTTGAGCATGTGTAGACTTTGGTTGCTAAGCTTATGTTGTTTTCTAGGCTCTTTACACTTTTTTTCTAGGTTTTGTTGTTGCTCGGTATTTATGGGTTTGACAAGCTTTTTTGGGTTGATGTTCTTGCTATAAACTTTTTTCAGGTCATAGATTTCAGTATCATTTTTGGTCGATTGATGGTTCTTACATGTGCGAACATGTTAATTTGTTAATCTTTATTGTATGGTTTTAATGGATTAAAAAATCAATTTAATCAGTTGATTTTTGTTTCCTTCGTTTATTTTTTGAATAAAATCAAATAATTGTTGATTTTATTTGATTATTGTGATAATCTAGCCCCAAAATCTTTCTTGCATGTTGATTTAACATATGTTTATGCCTTCAATTAGATGTAATCACTTTGTTTTCAAAATGACATTTCTAGGTTTTATCTTCATTAGTTCTTTGTCAGATTCAAACCAAAAATCTCGTTTGATCTTCTAATTTTCGTTTAAGTTGTTGGACATTGTTTCTTGGTTTTGGCATTTGGGCTAGGAATATCAGCCAACATATGGCTAGGTTGAGTCCATACTTTTTAAGGCCATGTTTGGCATGTTTATTTTTTATCAAAGGAAAAACAATGCATTTTTTTGTTCTTAAGATGTGTTTTCCAAACACAACCTTAAAATATTGTTTTAGTCTCTAATTTTTTTATTAAGGACATGTTTGGAAACCATTCCCTACTGATTTTTCCAGCATTGTTTATTTTCTCATTATTATGTTTTTTTCATACAAACCCCAAAAAATTTCAAAAATTATAACAAATTTCAATGACCATTTAAAAATTATTTGTGGATACCTCACATATTTTTCCAATCATTTCACTTAATATTGGAGCAATAGACTTATATTGTAAGATACTGACCAAGTATTAAACATTTCTGCTTTTCTTCAAAATTTCTAAAAAATAAAATAAACAAAATAAATAAATAATTTTTGAAAAAAAAACAAAATAAAAATACTTTTTATTTGTTTGCACATGGTCAAATTCTAAATTTTTTATGCATATCTTATAAAAAAAATAAAAATTTCATTCTTATCATATTTTGAAAAATACAAAAAAAAATCAGTTAATAAGTATCACAACTAGTTTGTGATTATCTATTAGAATTTGGCCAAAGTTTCAAAAACACCATAAAAATCAATTTCTTTAATTAATATTTGGGGTATGAATTTTACAATGTAATGCATATTCTCTGTATTAAACTAAATGAATTAACAAGAATACACCTTTATTTTATTTTATTTTGTGAGCTTTAGAATGATTAGATTTTAGCCTGATAAAAAAGAACATTCTTACTGAGAAGAACGTTTTTTAAACTATAGAGAGACCAACGAATAGAAACATGACTCGGAGAAATAAAAAATATAGCTTACCTTAAGTAAGGTGTACTAGAGGTGATATGTCCTTCATATACACAATCAGTTCCCTTATCTAGACTCTAAGACCAATTAGGGTTTCTAGTAACCAAAATACTAAGTGGAGACTTCATCCCTTTTTTATTGATAAGCAATAAGAATTCCTTATTCTTTTTACCCATCACCACAAAAATCATAATCCAAAAAGATGGTCGATGTAATGCCGTACAAAAGCGACAACTTTCCTAAAACAAAATTTAATTGAGAATTAAAATCAAGTGTTGATATTTGATTAAGTGAGAATTAAAGTGCTCGTAGATGGGATGAAAAAGAGACTTTCATCTTCCAAATTTATGTGGCTTCCGCAATCAATAAGCTAAATTAACAAAAATAAAGGATGTGCGAAAACCATTGTTCTCCCATGCTCCTTGCAATGTGGATTACAATAGTAATCTATAGTTTCTTACTCTTTTATTTATTTTTGTTTTGTTAATTTTTGTAATCATTTTTTTTTCAACAACTAAAAGGTGTGGAAAAACTTTTGTTCACCTGCACTCATTGCACTGTAGATTACAATAGTAATCCACATTGTCTTGCTTTTTTACTTATTTTTGTTATCGTTTTTTTCAATTTTTTAATCCATTTCATCTTTCAATATTAAAGTGATTGAGAATTGAGTTTTGTAATTTATTTATTTTTATTTTTTATTTTTGTAGAGTTAACATAGCTTGCGGTTTGCTGGGGTAACCTAGGTTGTCCCAGTTTTATGAGTTTGGTGGGGTTTTTTTTTAATTGAATTGACTTTGTTATCATCTGTTTTTTTTTCTTATATAGTTAAAAAAATAGTTTTAGAAAAAAAATCATGTTATTAAACTTTATAAAGTTTTTGGACCTATTCACTGGTTTAGCTAGTTGACTTGATCTGTATGTCTGTCGAGTTTAACCTTTTTTTAATTAATTTTGTTCTTGATTTCATCCATAGATATTTGGTTAACTGGGAATTGAATTTCATAATTATTTTTGTTTCACTTTCTATAAGGTTATCATGATCTAAAAAAATATCTCGGTGTTCGATTTTGCAATCATCTACTTTTTTTCTCATATAATTAAATAAAAAAAAGTATTTAAAAAATTATAATTCTAGTTCATGGGTTTGACATGCTAGTCCGGATTATCCAATTCACAGGTTGGATGTACCCACCGACTGAATATGTTTTTGGTCATTTAATTTTTTTTAATTGATTTGTTTTCAACTGTCGCCTTCAATATTGAATTGGTTGAGAAATAGACTACATGATTTATTTTTGTTTGTTTTCTATAGGGTTATCATAATCTCAAATAAATGACTATTTTAGGGCTGATGCTCAGTTTTGCAAGCATTTATTTTTTCATATAATTAAATAAAAAAAGTTCATGAAAAAAAGTTATTAAACCCAATAAAGTTTATGACCCAAATCGTAGGGGGACCGAGATCAATTCAATCTATTGTTGTTTCAATATTTTAAAAAAGAAGTTTTCATTTTGAAGTTTTTTAAAAGTTAAGTCATGTTTTTAGTAGTTATCTAGGTTATCTTTGGACCCATGAATCAATTAATTTAAGTCAAGTTATCTTTCATGTGGTTTAATTGAAACCTTGAGTCAAACAAAAAGCTGAGTTGGGAAGTTTTAATTTTGACCCACTTAGTTTTAATGATGTTATCAAAAACATTTGCACATACTTAACATTCATTTTTACATTTAAAAGTTTTTTAATCTAACCCTGCCGTGAGGCTGCTCGATAAACTAGTTATTACTACAGTTTAAACCATATAGATTGAAAAAATAAATAAAATGCATATTAATAGAAAGTGAAATTTTCATGAAAGGTCAACTACTGTTTGGTTATTATAACCCTAGCTTAGCTGTGCTCCAATATTGATAATGGGCTTCCTCACTTTTGCAGTTGGTGGCTTGAAATCTTTTACATCTTTGTTTCTCAACATATAAATGGTAAGAGAGATTTGACTTTAGACTAGTTATGGGTGCACATATACGGATGTTTCTTAAACCAACTGAGCTAGGCATACAGCCAAAAGGGTAGAGGAAAAAGGCTCGTAGGTTCAATATTACCGATGAGCATTCAGTAACCCTATTTATATCACCATTAAGTCAATTCCCAACCTAACTGTATAATACTTACGAAGCCGACCATGGCAGAGAAATCAGCTTCGCTTTATCATATATAGAATACTTTAAAGCCTGTCTATAGCAGAGAGGAATTGTCTTCCGAGGTCTCATAATAGCATATTCTAGTACTGTATACTAGTTAATTAAGTAATTAATATACAAGGTTCATTTTGGAATCACCATGAAGTTATGTTTATTTAAGGGTTATACAAGGGTTAATCTCGTTATGATTCGAATCTCGAGTTCATGATTAGCAAAGCAAGAATAGTGTTATAGAATACCTCACTTGCACTAAGTCTCATAACATGCATATTATAAAAATATATATAAGATTCATGAAGCATTTTATAATCTTTCAAATATTCTTTAAAATCAATAAAATAAGTCATGTTTCAAAATACTTGTTACATTAAATAAAATCCAATTACTTAAACAAAAATCTAAACTTAAATGAAAACAACGTTACAGTGAAGCGTCTAAAATATCGATCACAAAAAATAAAAAAAGTCTTGTGGAAGCAAGCAAGACATACCAATAAACAAAGTAGCAGGAACTCTCAATCAAAGGTCAACCTGCTAACAGAAGCTATGAACCTGAAATAAAATTAAAATAGAGGGGTGAGTTCAACCAACTCACTGAGGGAATAAAATTTAATATACATTTTAGCTATTTATAAGTATAAGAATTGAAACAAACACACACACACACACGTACACTAAGCATAATAGCATATGGTAATGGAATACATGTTAGAGATTAGATAAAGCTATTGGCTTAGATAACAGACAAACCCTAAGGTTCTAATAACAGTGAGGATTGCAGCTCCGATCACTGTGGAAGGATTAATCGACACAGGTTGATACCTCTCTCACTAATTATTGACAAGTTTGATATCAAGACATAATAGATACTCAGATAATTATCAAAGCAAACGAATGTCATATCAAATAAAATTTAATTCACAGAATACGAATGTGAAATCAAGAATAGATGAGTGCTCAGAAAGTACAACATATATATATATATATATATATATATATATTCAAGAATTAACCACTCATTCTATAATCAACATACATATAATATTTATATTACAAGCGTATTAAAAAATATCCTATTTACTCAGAAAACAAAGCAAAAGACAAACACATGCAGAACTAGAGACTATTGAGGATTACTAATAGGAACGTCAGCAGAACCTGTAACGAATAGGATAATTATAACGTCACACTTGAAAACGACTTGAAAAAAATAACATAAAAGATTACAACTCTAAGCTTAGAGACCAAAATATAATTATAAAGTCGAATCAATTTAGTTGATTGATTTCGAACATACCCCAAACTGATCGAACCTAATAGACTTGATTAACCCCTACTGTTGGGTCAACTGGTTAGCCAAAAAGATCAACCATCACCACAAGCCAATCGGTCGGCAAGTTCAAATAAAACAGTCGATCGATAGATCAAGATTTCCATAAATTATAATCTGTCAGTTCTTCAAATCTATACATCCTAAAACCATCATTATGATTTTCAAGACCTATAATTCAAGTCATCTAATTAGTTCATTTTAAGCCAACTAACACCTCAAAACATCAATCAAATCCCTTAAATAGTTCAAACATAAAAGCTTAATAAAAACTCTAAACTCTTCTTTAATCCTTCCACCAACAACTTCCAAATTTAAAACAATAAGGATGAAGATACTTACTTATTTCTTCAACCCCTTTTGAAACTAAAATTTAAGTTCAAACTAAAATGCTTGGTAAAGAATGAGGGGAAAGTCACGGTAGAAGGAAAGAGAGGAGAAGAGGAAAAAAAACCAATTCTTTGGCAACCCTTTCTTTAAATACCAAGGGTAGTTTAGTTGGGTTTGAGATGAACATTAAGCTTTGATCTGATGGGCCAAGAATATGGGTCTTACAAATCTCATTTGACATTCCAATATATTTTATAAAACAAATAAACATAAGTTCATTTTTTAAAGATAAATAATCAATATTGATATGCTTTTAGACCATTTATTTCAGATTTAAATTTTTAAGTTCATATCTTCTTATATTTTCCTGCAATTTCCTTAAAATATAATTGAAATTTTGATATTTATCTTTTTTATATTAAAAAAATACTTTACAACAAGTTTTATTATTCCTTTTTTAAAATCTTTATAATACTAAAACATTTTTATATTTCTTCACATTAAAATTTTATTATTGTACATTTATACTTGTTAATTTCTATAATATTATAAAAACTTTAAGACATTTCATTATACTAATGATCATTAAAATTTTAATTTTAAAAAACAAGATATATAAAAAATTATACTTTCTATTTTATTAATAATTTCATTTGAATGTAATCAATATTTACAATAATGGTAATATAAAAATATATTACAATTATAAACTTTCACAATGTAAGATAAATTTAAACATTCAAAAAAAAATTATTATGAAATGTTTTTTTATTAAAAAAAACTAGAAATAAAAAATAAAAATCAATTGATTGAGATTTTTAAATATATGAAAAAGGATAATATATGTGGCATAACTAAATATGAATTTGTTTGAAAGATAAATAAAAAAGTAAACCTATTAATCTTAAAATTAACAGAAACCTAAATTACCTAAGAAAATAATTGTTCACCAAGATCCAGAACATTATTCATTATAATAGTGTAATGATAAAATTGTTTCTGAGTCATTAAACCTTTGAACTAGTCATTAGAGGCAATATGATCTTGTCACCATAACAAAATTGTATTTTACAAATTATATGGAGCTAGATTCGTTATTTCATTTTTTTCATAGTAAAGTTACTAATTTAACCCTAGAATAAAATAATATAATACACACTACTTAGAGGCTTTTTTTTCTTTTTTTAATTTTTTTAGATTTATGTAATTACTTTTGATGCTTTTAAAGACATACCCAAGGGCTTTTTTATTTTTTGACATTGGTTTTATTGTAAATTTAAAAGCCACTTAGGGGCATTGTTGTATATTATATTAATTAAATATAATTACAAAAATATTGGTGCATGTGGGGCCGTATGGCCACCCAAACGTTATTTTATGTGGCAGTAATTGAAAGGCCTTTGCACCCTCGACATAATGAGATGGTGTGTGCCCCTAACAAGTATTTTTTTTTTTAAGCATTTTCTCTTTCCCAACCTTGAATTTCATGTTAGCCCTTTCAAAAAATCAAACCAACCACTACAATTTATTTTCCTTCACATTTAATCACTGTCTTCTTGATTGTTATTTTTTATATTTTGAATTACCATTAAAACTGCAAATGTTTTTCAATTTCACTCCCATTTAGTTTTTAATCTTTCAGATTTGATCTTCATTCTTTTGATTATTATTTTTTATTATTTTTAATAAGCTATAAAATTACATTTGTTTTCCAATTCCCCCTCCATTTTTGTTCTTTCAAATCTAGTTCTAATTCTTTTTATTGCAATTTATTTTGTTTGAGATCATTTTTTAGGTTGTTTCTTCTTACAATTTCATCCTACATGAGTTTTGTTTCCTATCAAATTTGATTTCTATTTTTTTTATTGCTATATTGTTTTCTTTTGTAATTTTTCTAAGTTGATATTTTTTTCATGATTTCTTCCTTTAAAATTAAATTGGTTAGGAATTAAGTTTCTTGATTGAACATGTTCATGGATTATGAGTTTTAGATATTACATCTAGTTTAAGACTTTTGCTAGAGTTGTCATGTTTTTTTTTCTTTTTTAAATCCAATGTTTTTTTTTTTACCTTTTTTTATAGTTTTGCTTCATTATTTTATATGGTTAGCCTTTTATGAGATTAGTCTCAGGTTCATGACTAGAGTCACCAATTTAAAAGGTAAAAATGGATTAACTTTTTTTTCTTGTTTTTTTTAATCTAATTACTTCAATTTCATCCTTCAATATTTAATTTATTTGAAATTGTTCTTCGTACCCTTTCCTTTCTATTGGGTTATCTCAATCATGTGCCTATGATATCAGGGCTTGCAGATTAACTCGCGTTAACTCATATTTTTTTTATTGCTATGGGGTTAGTGTCGGGTTCATGACCAGAGTCACGGGTTTAAAGGTTAACATAGATTGATTTTTTTTTTATCCTTTTAAAAATTGAATTATTTTGACTTCATTATTCAACATTTGAGTTATTGGATTGTTCTTCGTACTTTTTTATCCATTTCCTTTCTATTGGGTTGTCCCAATCATTTTTTAGGTGGTTTTTCATTTTATAATTTTATTTTTTATCAAATTTGATCCTCATTCTTTTTATTGCTATCTTTTTTCCTTTGACAAGTTTTGTAAATTGCTATATCTTTTCATGATCTCATACTTTAAAATTAAATTAGTTAGGAATTAAGATTCTTAATTGAATCCGATTAAAGGATTTCATGATTTTCATGGTCATGAGGTTTATAGGTTAACCTTGGTTGACTCTCATTTTTTTCAAATGATTTTTAAAATAAAAGTTTTTTTTTTCATTTTCATCCTTTAACATTAAGTTGTTTGATAATTGAGCTTCATGGTTTCATTCAACTTTCATTCAAACACGGTCACCCTGATATCATGACTAGGTCAGAAATTTTGCATCCTGACTGGGTGGGTTGGGATTGAGTTTTTTTGACCTTTTTAAGTTATATTTTTTTCTTAATTTTCATCCTTCTACATTTTATTTGCTAGAAATTGAGCTTTACTTTTTTTTTTATGGAGTTATCATGTTCTCATTTGATTTATCAAAAATCGGTCTTTGAACTTTTTTCACTACAAAAAAATTGGCTAATACAAATGAAAACATCGACGAAAAAATTTTATCAGTATATTGCGATGACATTTACCGATAAAATTTTTCATCCTTGTATCCATTGGTAAACGCCGACAAAAACATTTACTTGCTATATACTGAGGAAACGATAGAGGGTATTACAATGGGATGCAAAAAGTCAAATCGTATGATGACGTGATATTTTTATCAATAAAATGATTGACGAAGTTACTAACGGAACAATTTTGTTGGTAATGTGTGGATCCCTAGAATCGAGGTTCAATGGAGGTTGGATGGTTGAAACAGAGGAAAAGGTGTTGGCCACCAGATGACAGAGGTTACGGCGGGGGTCTGTTCCTGCTCTCGGCAATTGGTCGTGCTACTGTTGTTCGTGGGCTGGAGATGGGCTCGACTGTAGAGAGGAAAGTGGGTTTTATAGGGAGTTTTTAGCCATGGCCGGGAAAAGGGAGAGTGATGTTTGGTTGGGGGGAAAGGAAAATTTGGGGAAGATGAAGATATAAGGTTCTGGCCGGGGAAGAAGAGAAAAAAAGGGGGGCTATGGCCGGTTTTTAGAGAGAGCCAAAAGCATGAGGAGGGGCGGCAGCCACTATTCTGCATATAGGTTTAGGCTTTTTTATTTTTTATTTTTTTATGGTTTCCCCTAGGTTTTTTTTAATGTCTCTCTTTGGATTTTTTTAATATCTCCCTGCTTGTTTTTTTTGTAATGTCTCCCCTCTTTTTTGTATGCACCAGGATCTGTATTTATAATACAAAAGTCTTATAGCATATGGGAAACAAAGTCCCAAACAAACTCATTTTCTTTTTAAAATTTGAATTTTAATAAGAATCAAATTTGAAAAAAAAAAAGATAACTATCATTATCTTGATGATAATAAGAGAATGACAAAAACACATTGTAGTCCCTTGTTTTCCCACAAGTTGACAAATCAAACTTTTCATCGAAATAAATCCTTGATCTTTTAATTTTAAATTTTAATCCCCATAAAATTAAATTAAAAACAAATGCATCAAAATTGGGTTAAAACAATAATGATACATCTTCTACAAAAAATCATCTCTATTATTACTGTTGTCATCACCATTAGTGGTGGTTAATTATGGCTTTTTTTTTCAAATTTATTATATTTGTTGTTATAATTATGCATTGAAGTACTACCATAATCATTCGTTCCACTTACTCCTCTAATGGTTGTAGTACTCTTTTTTTTTAGAATATATAATTGTTATTATTATAATTATATTATTATTATTATTACCACAATTATTACCCTCATCATCACTCATATCTTGATCTTAATTTTTAATCTAAATCTAAAAGGATGTTTGTTTATATTGTTGCTTCTGCGGTTGAAGCAAACCACATAAAAGTTGGTGTTTGGTAAAGTATAAACATGGTTTACTGTTTGTGGAACATGAGATTTTTGCGTTTAAAACGCAGGTGAAGGGAAAGCAGCTCCAAGCTGCTTCTAAAGCTATGCCATTCTTTGTTCTGCCGGATTTTAATCTGTATAAGTGCACCAAACAGTCCAGTGACAGCCCCCATGATGATCCATCATGTTCTTCCCAACAGGCATTCGAGACTCCAGAAAACAAAGAAGATGATGAAAATGGATCAGCCCCTGTTAACAGAGGAAGTGCACCAGTCGCATAGGCAGACCTGGATAAGCTAGGGTCAGAACTTGGGGAGGATGACGAAGGACACACAATACAGGATATTGGTGAGTGGGGATGGATTCGATGAACTTGGAAAGGAACAAAAGCCAAGCAGAGTAAATTAATTCACACTGCACTGTTTACATGAATAGTAAAAAAATTAATTTTTTTATTTTTAATTGTGTTTTATTAAAAAAAACTGATGTTTAACATTATTCAATGACACTATATAAATTAGAAGGAGATCGTATCATGGTGTAGTATTTGCAGAATTTGATCGTAATCTTAATTTTGTTTCTAATGATATTTTATCTAATTTTGTTGTACGCTCAAAAAACCATGAAAACTATAATTCTTGTCGGATGAATTTCGTATCGTATAAAGTATTATTTATTTTATGATGTAATAGCAGTAGTTAAATTTACAATATTTAAATTAAAAACTATTAATATTAATATATATCTTTTTTAATTATTTTATAACCTCAATTTAAAAGGTATTTTTAACTAAACACATTAAAATATTTTTTGTTCAACCTCAATTTCAACTACAGTTTTAACCAAACATATATAAATATCATATCAACCTCAACCAAAAATATTTTTTATAAAAATAATTTTTTCAAACCACAACCACAAAAGTTACCACAATACTAGACACACTTTCCCTATATAGCCTAAATGTAATATATTTCTCATGGAATACATTTATTTTTGTTTTTAGAATTAATCGATCAATTTGTTCTTAAATATCTTACACAATTTCTTCAACTGGTCCTCACAAGAGGCTAAACAAATATGTAAGCAAAATCAATCAACCACAGGTGAATATGAGTTCTAAATACTTTTGATTTCCTTATTTTTTAACCAAATTCATTGAATTCCCTTTTTTATTTTATTTAGGTTTAATTTTCTTATGTCTTTCCCCTTTTCCGATATCTTTCGAAAAATGAATTTAAAGATTCTCAATTTTTTTTTGCATAATAATCTTTATCCTTTTTTGTTTGTATTTGTAGCGTTCATTTAATCAATCTATTTTGAGAGTCCGTTGCATGAACTTATATTTGAGATATTTTCTTGTTTAATTTTTCAAAATCATCGAAAGATTTGTTCTTGAAGGATATTTTGGGTTTCATAAGTGATCTATAGGAGGACCTATTGCTGATGAATTCTAGGGC
>Ga0325404_1004325_pt1 | contig 15117 bp, 6 predicted proteins | sample PopdelMetagenome_18_FD_205664 | JGI IMG/M metagenome (GOLD analysis project Ga0325404, IMG submission 205664) | Populus deltoides microbial communities from Bellville, Georgia, United States - Xylem-Control-R1 | ecosystem: Host-associated > Plants > Phyllosphere > Stem > Wood/Secondary xylem... | reverse complement strand
TGAGGAAAATTCTGTCACTACCAGGAGAAGATCGCAGTAAATGGGCACCCAATTATGAAGGACCCTATATAGTGAAGAAGGCATTTTCAGGAGGGGCTTTGATGCTAACAAGAATGGATGGGGAAGACGTAGTTAGGCCTGTGAACTCCGATTCTGTAAAGAAATATTATCCATGATGTATAAGTCTTTATCAAATCAATAAATAAGATTGGGCCAATGATTTCTCTTTGCATATTTTTCATAAAAGGTGCCTGCCAAAAAAAACCCAAAAAAAAATATACCATTACAATCTCGCATGATCTCATAGACTTAATTGATCTCTTTTACCAAAATCCATTTCCCTATTGGAGTTTGAAAAAAAAAATTGATCTTGCATTTTGATTCCGAAAATAATTTGATGTTTATCCAAAAACCATATATTTTTAACATTCTACTTGTAAAATGACAAGTGAATCAAGCAACTCTATCATTGAGGTGACTAAATTATAAAAAAAAAAATGAATAAACACCCTTACCCCACGACTCTTGAATCATGTGTTTTTAAATGTATGAATAATGGTATGTAGTGAACTCGTTGCTCATGACCCATGAAATGCATCTTTGCAAAGATCAAACCATCACACTTGACGAGGTCAAAGTTTATTGATCGTAGTTGCTTGCGTTTGAAATGAGGAAAGGCCATCTTTATTATTCCTTTCACGTTCTGAAATAAGTACATCTCTTGAGATCCCTTTTTTGAGCCTGAATAATTTTTCTTTCATGAAAAAAATCCCGACTAGGATCACACCCCACACTAGGGGGCAAGAGAAAATTTCAATGAGAAAAGAGAAAAAAGCCGTGAGAAAGCCAAAAAAGCATAAGAGCTCAAGAAACTCAAATGCTAGGGGGCATGCCCAAATCACTAGAAAAAGTGACATCCAAGATAAAGTGAGTATGTCCTAACATAGTAAAGAAAAAATAAGCAACAAATCAAAGAAGAGCGGCAAAAGAAAATATGAATGACGTCAAGAGTCAAACTTTTGATAGTGATCCTCAGTCTTTGAAACCCTGAAACACTCTTTGAGCCTTATGAATCCTTTCTTTCATAGCCAAAAACCACAGCCTACGTTACGTGCCTGTAGAAGTCCTTTCTAATCAAGCAAGCAAGCAACCTAGAACAATAAACAATGCTCTCAAAATGCAAAGAATACTTTTTCATAAGATTCATGACATCAAGAATAAACTACTCATTATTATTCATGCTGATAAAAATGAATGTTCACAAAGAGACAAGTTTTTCTCATATAAAACCTCGAGTCTGTTCTCGAGCCCTCCACTTTGAAAACCTATTAAAACAAAAGGTCATCTCACGACGTATTTTCACCGAAGACCTCATTGCCAAACACAAGAGAAAATAATCTCTTTTTCAAGAAAGAAAATAACCAAGGAGTTGCAAGATTTCAAAAGCAAATTGTTTTAGACTCACATCAAAATAATTTTTGTTTTCAAAAATGCAAGATCAAGATATCAAGATTCATTCTAGACCCATACTCCTTCACCAAACTGAAAATGAGAGAAATGAGAGAATGACTTCTTAAAACCATTATTTGTCTAAGTTGCTGACAGAGCACACTTAGGGGCCAATGACCAATACAAGGGGGCAACATTGTGTTTAAAGAAAATCTATCTCTTCTAGAAAAAGAGAGGAACACTTCCTACAAGAAGACAAGGGGGCATTTTGGTTTACAAAAGACAATTTGATCCTTTCAGCAAGTGACACTGAATGTTTTTAGCAGTGAGACGAGGAGTGATGGGTGTTCCTCTCAAATTATTTGACGAGTCAGAAAATCTTTAGCAAGCAAGTGGGTCACGATAGGCACCACAAAGGCTGAGTTGTGTAAACAAATCTGGGAATAAAGTTACATGGGCCAACTCGAGTGGGCTAGAAGCCAAACGACAAAGATGACCCAAATCAGAGGTAGCAAATCTTCAATAATCAAGCAACAAGAAGACAAAGAAGAAATGGGGGCCTATATTTCAAATCAGGTAAAGATGCATGCATATCATCTAAACTTTGAGACAGTCCTTTTACGTAACCAGTCCTGAACTATAGAATCTCTGTTGATTAGTTAGGGCTCCTAGTGACCATAATACTAGGTGGCGACTCCTTAAACAAGACCTTTTTCCTAAAAGAACAAGATGCCAAAAATCTGTTCTTTTTCCCTAATCTAGAGTTATTTTTTTAAGGCCGCCGCGATGTCGGGTGCGACAGAATGGCGACTCCACTGGGGAAGATATTATCACCCCTTAAACGTTCTGCCTAAGGCAAACTACATTGTTATTTTTTGGTCTTAAATTGCTAAATCTTTATTGGTTTACGTTATGATGATTTATTCACAATATTCCTGACACCGGCGCCAGTGAATATTCAACTACGGATAATTCCAACTCTAGCGTTGGTAACTATTGCGTAGCTATAAAATAAATTCAGATTAATATATTTTTTTTATTCCTGACTCTAACGCTAGTGAATAAACGAATAAACTAAATTTACGCACTCACATATTTTTTATTTTTTATGTAGTTAAATAAAATAAAAAAACAAAGAGAATAATTAAATCAGTATTTTATTCCTGACTCTGGCGTCAGTAAATAAATAAATAAAATAAATTTATTTTTCATATACGCACGTATATGTTTTTGCAAAATAAAAAATATAACGAATAAAAATAATATAAACTTAAACTAGTATTTTATTCCCGACTCTGACGTGGGTGAATAAACCAGTAAATTTATATTATTTTTATTCATGCATACACATATTTTTCTATTTTTCTATTTCTTCTATTTTTTATATTTTTTATTATTTTTGTTATTTTTTGGGCTGGGCCCAGCTCAACCCACATGGGCTGGGCTAGGCCCAGCCTGCCCGGCCACTGGCCCAAACCAGTGGTCCGGCAGAGTTAATTATACTGCACGTGTGAAGAAATTTCACGCGTGCAGCAACTGTGCGAAGGTAATTAAATTACCTTCGCACAGTTCTACATTTGCATAATTAAAAACAAGAATGAAGAGAAAATGAGAACGACTTACCTGCTTCTGGAGGTCGCGAGGAGGCTTGTAGGACGGTGATTTCGTTCTCGTCTGTGTACGCCTGCTCCTTCTATTTTCCTTTTGTTCCGGTGATGATGAAGGTCACGGCTTGCTACTTGGGTTCTTCCTTTTTCTGATTTGCAGGGGGAATTGAGGAGACGGTGATGTTAATGTTGGTTTTTTCTGGGTTTCTTTGTTTGCGTTTTCTCTGTTTTTTCTGTGTATTTTCTTTCTCTGTTTTGCTGGGTTTCTTCCCTCTGTCTTGCTTTGTTTTTCTTCCCCTTGCGAGGTCGCCTTTGCTCAGCTTTTATAGAGCCAGCGGTAGCCTCGATGGTGGTAACGGCTCCCTCCCCTAAATACTCCGTAACCAACGCATTGAATGAAGAAAACGTCCGCCATGGCTGCCAACGGACGAAACGTCTCTGCCTTTAATGGCAGAGCCGTTGCAGAGTAAAGAGACGGTGAACAGTCGTTGCAAAACGACCCTGTTTTGCTGGCTGCGAATTTGGTCCTTGTGATTCTTCTAATTTTGCAATCAAACCCCTGGTTAAAATATAATTGGATCCTTACATTTCTGCGCTATTTTCAAGTTGGTCCTTGGATTTTAACTTTTGCAATTTGGACCCCAATTAAACCCCAAACTTTGATATTTCTTCAATTAAGTCCTTGATTAAATTAATTAAATTAATTCCAAGCCAATTAAGTCCAAAACCTTATCAATTCTCCAATTGAACCCTTGATTGGATTAATTAAATTAATTCCAAGCTCAATTAAGTCTCAAAACTTATCAATTCTCCAATTAAAACCTTGATTGGATTAATTAAATTAATTTCAAGCTTAATTAAGTCTCAAAACTTATCAATTCTCCAATTAAACCCTTAATTAGATTAATTAGATTTAATTTCAAAGTTTAATTAAACCCCAAAAACTTCCAATCATGCTGCTCTTAACCCAAATTTTAATTCATTCTTCACTTATTTCATTTTTTCTTGTTTTTCATCATCATTATTTTTTTATCATCATTTTTTATCCTTTTCAGTAAAAATAATAATAATAATAAAAATGATCAAAAATTGGGTTATGACACACTCCTTAAACCTTCTCAATGAGTTTTTATCATGAGTTGAACACATTTCTCTCAAGATCAGAAGGTCAAAAAATAACTATTTGGCTTCCAAGTTTAGCAAAACCATCAAAATCTCCAAAACCAAGTTTGTTGTAAAACCATCATTGCTAAACTAGCAAAGTACATAACTTTCAACTTTTAAAACCATTCAAAACCCTCCTCATTTCAATTAGAGGATTAAGCATTGATCAACCTTGATAAAAATCCTAGCTTGAAACCTTATAAATACCCCCTAAAAAATCAGAAGAGATGGAGGGAAAAAAAACAAAGGAAAAAAAGGCAGGAAAATCTTGATAAAAAAACTAAGTGTAAAGGTGCAAGAGCCTAGCACAAAGATTTTTTAAGCATTGAGTATGGTAAAGATAAACTTTGCAAAAGAAAAACATAAAGGGGTAGCAGTCATTAGTGAGCTTTGAAGATATAAACTTGTTATAACCTTGTAAATGATATCCATGAGACACACCTCTAGCTTGTTTTACATGTCTAAAGATGTTTATGAATTTGTTTTGGTGTTATAATGTCTTTAGTTTTGATTAATGTATAAAAAAATGTTGTTTTTTTCTTGATTATTTCTGCTTTAATAATGTTTGCTAGATGTTTAAAAAATGCTTGGATAATTGTTTTTTTGTGAAATATAATAGGTTAGAAATCTGACAAATATGGTCGTAGTTTTTTAGTTTTGTTTTTTTAAGACTTGCTAATACATGTTCTTGTCTCTTGGGTCTTGATTAAGTCTTGTGAAGTGTTAAAGTGTCAATTTTGAATCCTAAATTATTGAATATGCTTGCTGTTTAGGTTTGGCAATTTTGGGAATTGAAACTTCATGCATGTTTTATATGATTTATTATTTTTTGTTTTTATTTAATCATGTGTAACAATAGTAATGTGGTTCGTGTGAACAAAAAAAAGCTTGGTTTCTAGGCTTACAAGGTAAAATTCTAGGTTTGGTAGTTGCTGAGGTATTTTTGGGAAATTTTGGGTTTTTGTTCTTCGTGTTCTTAAGAAGAACATTGCTCTGACACCATGATTTGGACTAGTTTTAGTCCAATTCTTTGCACCAAAAACTTTGTGAGGTTTCGTTAATCAATAATCAAGGGTTAATTCACATTAATAATTATAATTTCTGAGTTTTAATCCCAGGGTTTTGTTTTTGCACCAAAATCTATTTTGATCAAATCATGATTATTGGTTGATAATTGTTGATATTTGATGCTTGATTATTGTTTAGTGATTGATTTCCAACATGCCCAGGTCTTTGGCTTGTTCATATTTGGTCTGGATATTGATTCATGTTATTGGGTATGTTCTTAATGTTCTTTATTTTTTATTTGTATTCTTAGTTTTTTCTTAGTTTTGGTAGATAAATTTTGGGTTTTTGCTCTTCTTCTTAGGAAGAATATTACCCTGACTTTATGATTTGAATTAGTTTTGGTCCAATTTTTTGCACCAACAACTACGTAAGGTTTGGTTAATCAATAGTTAATTCGCATCAATAATCATGATTTTCAAGTTTTAATCTTATAGTTTTGTTTTTGTACTGAAATATATTTGGATCAAATCATGATTATTGGTTGATAATTGTTGATGTTTGATTATTTTTCAGTGATTGATTTCCAACATGCCTATGTCTTGGCTTGTTTAATATTTTGTTTGGATCTTAATTCATCTTGTTGGGCAAGTTCTTGATATTTTTCATTTGTTTTTCGTGTTCTTAGTTTTTTTTTTTTTGGTTTTGATAGAAAATTTTTGGGTTTTTAGGTTTTTGACAAGATTAATTCGTTATGAGTTTGGTTTTGGTTTTTTTTTTTTAATTAAACCATTGTTTTTTTTACTTAAAAAGTCGGAATTCGTTTTAAAATGAACCATCTCAATGCACCACATCTGTTGAACATAATAGAAAGACTAATTGCTAGAATCCTTTTCATTGTCATTAGCGTGTAAGGCATCACAAAGAAACATGAAAAGTCGTGAGTACTCTGCTTGCTTTTAACTGAAAGTTAGCAATCAGAGAGCATGAAGCAAACAATTATAGTGTTCTTTTGAGTACAAAACAAGTCCGCTTTTCCCAAAAAAAAGCTTTCAAGTCTTGGAAACTCATCTATGCTTGCTGAGGAAGGATTACAGTTGGCTATTGCTTCCTTGCGCTCGATGAGTTTTCAATCTGCTCCTCTGTTCATCGATGCCAGGATGCAATGAAGGCAAAGATTTTGATTAATTATAGCTATAGGTGAACCTCATATAGAGAGATCTTATGTTAAAAAGATAGAGAAATCTTCGACGTTTAGAGTAATTAGCAATAGAATTAAAAAGCTTAGTATTTGGTTGAAATATAAGAGATTAAGGTGGCATTTGTTTTGTTCATATGAAAATTCTTCATCATAAAATATTTTACAATCAAATGTGATAATATTTGATAATAAATAATTTGATAATATTTATGAACACAAGAAAAATATGGAATTGGCCATTTCGATCGAAATTGTTAATCATTTTTCTTGTCGGCCCTTGGATCCTAGGCTCACCGAGTTCTGAGCTAACCATATGGAGATCTTTAGGATACTGATCCAGCACATTTAGTTGTTGCCTAAACCAAAATAATAATCTAAGCACAATATCTTTTGGTATATCGTTTTTCTGGCTTTCCTGCATTCATTTGTTGCCTGAACCAAAATTACTTACCCACGGTGGAGTTTCTTGATATTTACAATAATTTTTTGAGAGCTTTAGTTTACCTCTAGAAATTAGTCGAGTTGCGCATAAACTGACTTACAACCCAAAATTATTTAGAGTTGATAGAGATCTATCGAACAACCAACTTAAAATCTTATGTCAAATTAATAAATTGTCAAGATGGAGGAAAAAATCTGATAATGTTGCCAAACATGTTACAGCAAGGTAGAAAAGGCATGAAAAATGACAGGAATTAATCTAAAATGACAAGAAGACAGTAACAATGAACAAGTAGATGATGTGTCATTGTTTCACTGCATGACGATCCAAACAACAAAACTTTGTTTACCAACCAGCGTTTTGATAAATTTAACCACTTTTTAACTTAAAACATCACAATCAACAAACTATTAATCATTTCCTCGTGTTAAGAATCTGAAAATTAAATAAAATGCTATATGTGTATGGAGAATCATTTAGTTGTGTGTATGTGTGTGTATAATAAAAAAAATAAAAAAATGGACGTATAGCAATAACTAATGGACCGACCTAGCTAACATTTTATCAGACTAGCCACGGGGTCATGAGGGAATGCCCAGGAAATGCTCCTTTCGTCATCTCATGACACGAGTTTTAATTTTTGGTGTAAAGACAGTTATGCCACCATCTTATACTTTGCTTGATATTCTGAGTTCTGACAGCTTTCTTTTATGATAGAGTTAAAAATAAATTAAGAAAAATGTGTTTTTAGTTGATCTTATATGCGTTCAGAATTGAGATATACGGTATTTTTTAAAATGTATTTTCTAATTATAAAATATTAAAATAAATTTTAATTTTTAACATTAATATTTTAAAACCATAGAAAAATACCTAAAAAATCAATTAATGTTTTATTAGATATAAAACACTTTAAAAAGTAAAAATTACTAAAGCGCTAAAATATATTTAAAAAAATTGTGTTAGTTGAAAACAATTGCGATGTCGATTTTTGCATGTAAAATAAATAATTTATATAAAACTAAAATTCAAAACATAATTATGTATAATGTCCACTAAAAAATCAATTTGACCAATTAAATGATTTTTTCTTTTATAGTTAAGTAAAAAGTAAATGATAACACAAGTAGAGTATCTGCTTCAATTTTCCAAGAATCTGATTCACATATTCTTTCAACTCTTGGGTTTTAATTTTGAGTTTTAATTTTAATTTTATTCCTAATCTGAATTAATTAAACCCTTTAATTTCATATTTGTTTTCAATTTAATCTTTTTTTTTCAATTCTTTTAATTAAAGCCAAATTAAACCCTTTAATTTCATATTTTTTTCAATTTAATCTTGTATTTTTCAATTCTTTTAATTAAAGACAAATTAAACTCTTTTTCTATAATTACTTTTTAATTGATTCTTCATTTACACCCAAAATTACTCTTGATTTTTTTTTTTTTTGCACTCAGAACTAGGCTTGTAGGCTTTGTCAAATTCAATTATTTTTTTCAATTTTATACACAATACATATTTTTCTTCTCTTTTTTTTATTTTTAATTTCATTCATAATCTAAATTAATTAAACCCTTTAATTTGATCATTTTTTCAATTTAATCTTTGGTTCTTCAACTCTTTTAATTAAAGCCAAATTAAATTTTTTTTCTTTAATTACTTTTTAATTGAGTCCCAATTACACCCAAAATCATTCCTAAATTTGTTTCTTTCTTGCACTTATAACTAGGTTTGTGGGCTTTGTCAAATTCAATTATTTTTTTCAATTTTATACATAATCTATATTTTTCTTCTCTTTTTATATTTTTCTGAGTTTCCTAACTTAATTGGACAAACAAAAAAAAACTAATAAAATGATGAAAATAATGAAATGATTAAAGTTGAGTGGATTTATTGAAAAGAAGATTTTTGGAAATTGTTTTCTACTTTTTTAAACAAAAACAAAGGTAAAAAATTGGATTATGATAACAACTATGTGCTATGAGAATAACTGTTTATTTTCACTGATTGAACACTCCTCAAAGTTAAATAAGAAATGAAAAGCTACATTCATGTGGAAGAGGCAAGTGTGACCCGACAAGAATATCCTATGTCCGACCATTAGAGAAGAGAATCTTTCAAGTGTCGTCGATCTCCTAGTAGTCATAAGGTATCTAAATAGAATCCAAAGAGGTCCATTCACGATTGATCGATGTCCTTTAAACTCATAACTACACCTTTGAACATCATACGCACTAAGGTATTGGCTACCATTTAAGAGAAGAAACTCTATGCAATATCCCTCTCTTGTGAAGAGCAATACAAACACATCAGACCTCAATAAACAGATATGATTATTTGCCTTAAAAAAGATATAGAAAGATTGCCAGTGGTTAACATCAATAGTTTATCCATAAGAAAATATAACTTGAATTAAAAAAAAGGGTTAACGTAACCCACAGTGTATTGTTTAAAAATAATTAATTTTAAGAAATTGTACCTTTGTGCATGTAAAAAAATATCTTGAATTTTTCATAATATTATCTCTAAAATTAGTCCAGTTATATTTCCTCACTAGTATTGTCATCTCTATATCTCTATGTGAAGTCTCCTTGTGATTTTTTATTGGTGCATGAACAACTCCTTTGATTACAATCACCTTACTCATGCATTTACAATTTAACACTATGGTACAATATAATCTCTATTAAGATATTAAATGACATGGGGCTAGATTTTAAAATATTATTTATAAAGAAATAATCTTCATAAATTTTTTTCACTCTCTAAACAAAATATCCACACAAAGTCTCGATATATCCAAATAAAGTTTTCATATCTCCATGCAATAACCTCCCTAAAACATCAATTATAGTATTTACATGTTAAGTTAGGATTCCTGGAAAAAATAATGCTTAATGGGTTAGAATTCAGTTTGCATTAAGATTTATCATGTAATCTCTATGTTTGGTATGATTTATATGTATATAATTAGATTTAAGTGCTTAAGTAAAATTCTAATGTTGAAATAATATAAATAAGCCATCCAAGTACTGAAAAAGATGACTAGCCCATATGCATAGATTTTTATGCAATTTATAGCTTTACTGCAATCTTTTTTTTTTTTTCCTTTTAGTGCTCTCCTTACAACTTTCTTTTACATTTCAGCTTTTTATTTTATTTTATTTTATTTCTTCTCTATCTTTTTGCCTTTAATTCTTTTTAACCTGGCATCACATGGAACAATATAATTTTCTTAGGGATCAATATATTAAGCACTCACACTTTGTTTTGTTTCATTTGTGAGGCTATTATGTGTTTTGGCTCTGAATTAAGTTTCTAATTATATTTTCTATTATAAAGAAAAGATAAAAAAACAGTCATCATTATTGATTTGAATGATAACAAATTCAACAAAGAGGCAATAAGAAAGAGTTAAAAATGCAAGGTTTTTTTTTTTTTTAATGACAATTAGGCTTGTTTTGGGGTTTAATCTATATATCATGGGCTGTTGGGCCAAGACCTGGCCCAAGTACTTGAACTATTAATGGTGTAGTTTTTATTTTCCCTCAAAATTATTGAATTCTTGTGAAAACTTCAACTAACTTTCCGACACACCACACCATGAGTATTTCTTTTTCCTTTGTCGGGGGACAAATTCAAAGGAATATGAAGAGGAGATCGAGTGAGAATAAGAACGTGAAATTGGTGTTGTATTAAATAAAGCGCATGTTACCAAGAATCTAATACCTTTTGGCCAGAAGTTAACTGGTATTTAATTGTGATTAAAAAAAAATTATATTGATTGTAGATATCATATAAAATTTATTTTATATAGTGATATTTTGAAGTATTCAAAATAAATTCTATAACTAAAATGGATTCTATAGTAAAGATTGGTTGGAATTAATAAATAACTCTCTTATTAAAAATCTTAAAAGATTTTTATTAGCTAACCCTAACTTTTTTATTTTTATATTTTTATTTCTGTACTTTTTTTCAATTCCATCTTTTTACTTGTTGTTTGTGATATTTTATGTGTTAGTTTTTTTCTTTTATTTGTATTTTCTTGACAATTCAATGTGTTTGATGAAATTTTATTAGAATTGAATTAAAGGTCAATTTCATGAAATAAGAATTAAATTTGTAGTGTTAATTTAAAAGAATTAAAAGAAGAATGATAAAAAAATAAAAACTAATGAAGATTTTTTCATAATAGCATAAAAAATTTATTTTTGTCCCTAAACCCTTCATTTACTCGTTTTTTGTAGTTGAGTTTTGGGGAAAAAAATAAGAAAATTGTTGGAAAATTAGGGAGCACAAAGAAAGGTGGTTGGTTAGTTACATTTCAACACTAAAAAAAAACTAATTTTGAAGTCATTGAATTTTTCTTAATGAGAGGAGTACCATTAAGATATTTTTAAACTTTCATCTCATGAAAAAAAAATTAGATCGAGAATTAAGAAAAGTTTTGTATTTGATTTAATTTTTAATTTTTAATTGATTTAAAAATGTTTCAAGTAAGAAAAATAGATTTATTTAGATGCTTAGGATATATCTTAGAAGGTTTGAGGCGAACATATGGTTGAAAAATAGGTTTTTGGAATTGCAAAACTTGAACTTCAACTTTTTAGCCACCTATAGTCTTTATTAATAGATAATTTGTTGTTTGTTTATTTTTTTTAAAAGAGAAAGAGAGAGAGCTAACACCATGTTAAAAAACAACAATAAGATCAAGCACGCAAGCTTAACCTACCAAGCCCATGCACACCTAGGCTTCTTTGTAATGAGCTAGGGATGCAAGCTCAACTAACTTGTCTAATTGTCTTGCCACTTTTTATATATCTTTTTATTTTTTTCAAATTTGTTTTTGAATTTTTAATTAAAATTAATTGTGAATAAAATAATTAAAATTATATTGAAAGTATTATTTCATAAATATCAATCCATTTTCCCTTTGTTTTTAAATAAGATGATTGCACCTTTTTTTATGATATTAGCAATTACTTCATTAATTATTATATAAAAGCCTAAAATGCAATTTTTTTTTAAAAAGTTTGTGGTAATGAATATTCAATATATAAAAATAAGATTTTATAATTGTATACAACTCTTTTAAAACCGGGTTTTAACGATCTTATAAGCTTCTTCACTACAATTTCAAGCAAATGCTATTTTTAAAGCGATTTGGATATTTGAGTTGATTGCCAATCAAAATATTGGGCTGAAATTAGCCCAATTCATAATTAGCAACTAAAAGGGTTTTATTGTTTTTTCATTGAATCTTATCAATCAAGGGGCTTTAAGCTCAATTATAAGAATGTGTATTTAAGCCCGACCTCAAGCCCACGATGCTCTCATCCACACAGTAATGAGCACCTGTGCTTTGCTTCAATGGCAATTGTAAACATGGGTGGTCAGCATCTTGACTGTGGAATAACTACAAATATTTTTAGATGATGAAAGGGAAAAAAAAGGTTCTTCAGAAAGAAGAAATGAGAGAATCAAATTCCAGATATTCAACCGCACGCTTCCCCGGCCAGTCTAGTCAACGTGAACGTGAGGCCTCATTACTATATGATTAATAGAAAAAACAACTATTTCACTAATGATTTTAATAATTACAAGTATGTGCGTAAAGAAATCAAAGGCTTGGAATAAGCGATAATGAGTGTCCTTGAATCACGATTTCTTGTTCACATCCAAGAGAGCAGAACCCTAATCCCATAATCATTAAATAAGAAACGAAAAAAAGTGGGTTTTGTTTGCTGAGATACACTCCTCTGTGCATTCAAAAAAAGGGTCCCCAGTCAAAGCAAACAACACGTCAAGAAAAAAAAGTTACTATCATATATAGTAGGAGCTAGCATGGTGGTGTGGCCGACATCTCTTGTTTGCAGGCAAACAAAAGGGAACCAAGGATTGAGACTAAGCTCAAACCGAATAATAACAGTAATAAAGGAAAGGGCTCCCCACCGGGTTTCAAAAGAGGATAAAGAAAAGGCGAGGGAAGGAGCTTTTGCAGAATCGCATTTGACTAATACTTGTTACATTTTAGAAACCCTAGCCTTTTCAGCGAATGGCATGTGCCTTTGATGACCTTGCTTTGAAGACAAACTCGAGTAGCTAGCTAGCTAGACATTAAGCACAAGCTGTACGTAGTGCATTTGATACGTACTTTGTGTGGACTGCAATTTGTTAATCCCTCTGCTGGGTATGCAGATCACGATGCAGAAAATTGATTTTTCTCAACGAAATATACATAAATTTATTATTTTTGTCTGCAAGATAGATGAAGAAGAAGAAGAAGCTCACATAAATCACAAGAGCTAGCACTCTTCTCTTTAGAATGGCATTTTTCTTCCAACAACGCAGGCAAAAAGAAAGATGAAGAGCCTTTTTCTATGTTATGTGGGATTCATTATTGGTGAATTAAAGCCCGATAATTGCTCTTTACGTGCATCCAGTTATCCAAATCACATATGCATATTGACTTTAGAGTTAGCAGATCTCTCTCTCTTGTTTTCATCTAAGAAAAATGGCCGTGACGCTAACATTTAGCTAGGAGTGATCAAATGATTGTTTTTAGGTATTAATCTTCCTGTTCAAGAACCTTAGTCACATGTTAAACAGATGAAACGTGGAATTCATGTCTGAGAATAATGTTTAGCTGGCCGTACCTATCAATAACGTTAACAGAGCATGCACAGTGGATTTTTTTACTGATGGATGTATGTATGTATAAAAGACAAAAGCATAAGAATTATGGGACAGGAGATCTACTTAAGAAGAAATACAGCGAAGCTGTGTTAGGTGGAGCCGCTAGCTAGCTAAGAGACCAAATCGAAGTAGTTAGGGAGATTTGGCATCACATGCGCTTGAGTGATCTTTACTGTTCCCACGCCTAATAAAGGACTTCGTTAATCCAGGTCCAATAATGCAACCACTTTACTTCATTTGTTAAATATTTCATCTTATTTTCTACTTTTTATGTTTCCAAAAGGGACGAAATTTGTTCGCTTTCGACCAAGGAAATTTAATTTCCTTTTTATGTTTGCATTATTTGTGTTTATCCAAATAAAGTTGTAGTTGTAAAAGAAATTAGCGCTTTTAATTAATTATTTTATTTTAGGTAGAAATTGTAATAACATGTTATTATTTTTTTATTTTTTATATCTAACACCTTGAAATAATAAAAAGCACTAAAAAAATAATAATTTCAAATTCTTTTTTAAAAAAACAACATTAAATGTTTTTAAAAAAAATTGCAGTCCACCCACACTCATGCCTTAATTATTATTATTATTATTTTCTTAATCTCTTTTAGAGTGGAAGGTTTCGTCTAAGTATGAACTGTAACACAGTGTACAGATAGCCCTCCTTCATACCTTTGGTATTCATTTGTGTCAACTAAAACCTTCAACTTTCAAAAAATTATTAATTAATCATTGAGCTGGTTTCACAGGGATGGGCGTAGATTATGCTTATGACGTGTCCTCGTTCCTCAATGAAAGTACAATAACTTAATTTGAAGATTGATGCGAATATTTACTCCCCATAAAAGGAAAGTAACTGTGTGAATCACTTGGACACTGGACAAAGTTTACATGTATATGGGCCTTGCAGATTGTCGGAGAAAAGCTCGAGAGCAAGTATACAGGGAAGACTACTCGATAGAATATCAGAGGATTAATTAACGAAAGGCATAAATACTTTCAATCATCCTCTACTATAATCACGTATATGCTAGAACCAATCTCTCACCGAATTAAAAACATCTTAAAATAACTGATCTGATGGTTTACAGAAGATAATCACATGATTTAACCCAGCCATTTGGAACTCAGCTACGATGATGAAGGAAAAGAGAAGAAGCTAAAAACACAGAAGACCCATCATGCGTACGTTAGTTCAAGAGGGAAAAGGGTGCTTTGATTTGTTGTTGTGTTACTATACCAAAGATAAGTGGCAAGAAATGTTTAGCAGGTCATGTATCGATTTATATATATCACAGCAAGAACAGAAGGTTTAATCATGTATGAAAACTCGCCCTTGTCTTTAAAATCAAAATCATAAAAACTTGCTTTCTTCCACAGTTTTTTAAAAAAAACAAAAACAGTGCTTAGATTAAGCAAAACCCAAAAAGTGTTTATGGGCTTCCTCCCTAGTTGATGAGAAAGAATCCTATTACCATAAATAATAGAGTCAAAACAGTGGTCAAAGGGGCACGGTGGTGGGGAGGGTGTTCAGATCGCCGAAAGGTACAAAA
>Ga0325404_1004320_pt1 | contig 15131 bp, 12 predicted proteins | sample PopdelMetagenome_18_FD_205664 | JGI IMG/M metagenome (GOLD analysis project Ga0325404, IMG submission 205664) | Populus deltoides microbial communities from Bellville, Georgia, United States - Xylem-Control-R1 | ecosystem: Host-associated > Plants > Phyllosphere > Stem > Wood/Secondary xylem... | reverse complement strand
TGTTGGTTTGGTGTTTAATATTCAAACACGCTGTTCAAGTTCCTATTGGGCAAGAAATTGCTTGAAAAAGCGGCAGAAAACAAGTTGATGATGAGGGTAATGGGGTTCACCAATGATTTGAGCTGACTGAACTTGACAGCAGTTATGATCTTTGGGCCTTGTGATATTATCTGTTTCTTTCCTGTTCAATTAATGGAGAGATAATGTAGTGGTTTTTTGCAGGGATGAAAATATTTTCATTTTAGAAACCAACTTTGATTAAAACTCTAATATGTGTCAGCCTTGATTCTTAAACTAGTTTTTGAGTAGACATTTGTGCTTACCTTCCTTTTGGCCACCTTCATAAGATATTTATTAGGATCTCGCTTAGTTTGCTGTTGCTGGGAATGTAACTGCTGCTTGCTGTTCCTTTCTCAACTTAAGTATTTTGGTCATCCATTCATTTTTCATTAATGCCTCCATCTCTCTGCAGAGCCAGCTTGGTGGGAAATTGCTGATATTTCAGAACACGATTCCATCTCTTGGTGTTGGCCGTTTGAAGTTGCGTGGAGATGATCTTCGTGTTTATGGAACTGATAAAGAGCATGCTTTAAGAATTCCAGAAGATCCATTCTATAAAAACATGGCTGCTGAATGCACCAAGTACCAGATAGGAGTTAATGTGTATGCCTTCAGTGATAAATACACTGATATAGCCTCCTTAGGTACAATATTTATCTTAGATTGCTTGTTATCAGCCAAAGAAAAAAATGAAATGAAAAGAAAATAAATCTTGCTTGTTTATATGATTTACTTTGATGGGGCCAACAAAACTTCTTTTGCATCTCCTAGATTTTCCTAATCAATCATTTTCTTTTTTAAAAATGTTAACTGTTGGTTTTTTTATTTATAGCAAGAGAACTGATGTTTTTTTTTTTTTAAAAAAAAAATCAACACACACAATCTTCTCTGGAGTTATATTGAGTATGAGATGTGGTTTTAGAATTTTTGCCTAATGAATTTGAGCTTTAGCTCTTCTGGCGAACAGAGATTGATGAATTCATTTATGGCATTCTGCACTGTTGGTGTTAGCACAGTTCTCTAATTCCATACCTTGTGGTTTCTATGCTATTTAGCTGAAGAGTCAGTGTGGTGCATCTATGGCTTGTTTAGTTAGGTTGACACTTGTTATACAGAGGGTCTCATTTTTTTCCTTTTTTTTGATATGCCTTACGCCTGTGCTTAGCTATGCTGTGAGTGTCTAGTGCTTATGTAATGAAACATTTTTTAATTAATTTTAAAGTGAATCTTCAGATTTGTAATCCTGGTCATTTGTTCTTAAATGATGCTTTCAACAGTTTTACAATGTTGACTAAATATTAGCAATTGTTATAAATTAATTTCATCTCCCTTTACAGGAGCTCTAGCAAAATACTCCGGAGGGCAGATATATTACTATCCAAGTTTCCAATCAGCCACTCATGGAGAGAAGTTGAGACATGAGTTGGCTAGAGATCTTACAAGAGAAACTGCTTGGGAAGCTGTCATGCGCATAAGATGTGGAAAAGGTTTGTCCTTTCACGTTTCTTCTACAACCTTCTATATTTTAGAGCAGACACGTACAAACAATACAAATACATATTCTTTGTTGTTTGGTTTTGTCGATGGATAGGAAGTTGATTCCCCCACCATCTTCTATTGCTCTATGCTTGCAGGTATCCGGTTTACATCTTACCATGGAAACTTCATGCTAAGGTCCACTGATTTATTAGCACTTCCAGCTGTTGACTGTGACAAAGCATATGGGGCACAGTTATCACTTGAAGAGACATTACTTACAAGTAAAACAGTATATTTCCAAGTTGCTTTGCTGTATCCTTTTGAGCAGAATTATATAAAGCTAATTTTGCATCTACACATGTAGTGCACTTCTGTTTTTTTATAACTATGAACTCCAATAGGATATTTTGTTATACATAGGTCATTTCCTAATTTGACCACTTGTTTTATCACCCAAGAGTCACTTCTCTTTTCCCCCCTCCTTCCCTCTCTCTCTCTCTCTCTCTCTCTCTTTGCTGTTTGCTGATTCATCCAAGGTGGTCAAAATATTGAGAAAAGAGATATTGGATAGTCAAATATGGTACATTAAGGTTATTGAGTATGAAAGAACAGGTTTATGGAAGTTCTCTTAATTGTCTAAAGATACACTGCTTCTTGTGGAGAGAGGCGTATCAGAGTACACACAGCAGCAGTGCCTGTAGTTGCAGATTTGGGGGAGATGTATCGCCAGGCTGATACTGGTGCTATTGTGTCTTTGTTTGCCAGGCTGGGTGAGTTTGAACTGGACATATTTCATTGATAACTCTGATTTTAGATATTGGGATAAAGGGGGCATTATGATTCTTCTAACAAAGTTAATTAATTTGCAGCAATCGAGAAATCATTGTCCCACAAGCTGGAAGATGCACGAAGCTCTGTACAGTTGAGGATTGTGAAAGCTCTTAGAGAATACCGAAATCTCTATGCCATGCAACATCGCTTGGGAGGCAGGATGATATATCCAGAACCTCTGAAGTTTTTGCCTTTGTATGGATTGGCACTTTGTAAATCAGCGGCTCTTCGAGGAGGGTATGCTGATGTTCAACTTGACGATCGCTGTGCAGCAGGATTCACTATGATGGCATTACCTGTAAAAACAATGTTGAAGCTTTTGTACCCTAGCTTGATACGAGTAGATGAATATCTTATGAAGGTAAATGTACTTCATGTATTCTGCAGTATCGATGATATTTTTGCATTGCACTAATGGTCGATCTCCCATCTAATTTATGCAGCCATCTGCACAAGCCGACGAATTCGAAAACATCATGAAACGGTTACCATTGACCGCCGAGAGCTTAGACTCCAGAGGCCTTTATGTATATGATGACGGTTTTCGCTTTGTTGTATGGTTTGGTAGAATGTTTTCACCTGATGTAGCAATGAATTTACTTGGACAAGATGCTGCTGTTGAGTTTTCCAAGGTGTGTGCACTGTCTCTATCTTAGTTTAAGTTACATCGTGCTTTTTTTTCACAATCATTCCGAGCTTGCATTATTTACCATTTTGTGTAAAGAGGATGCTTTTGATCTTCAACATTGGTTTGAGGGTTTAACATGACCTTGTTTTAATTGAGCTTCAATGTGTGTATGCAGATCCAAAAATGTCTGCCAAATTTAGCATGTCAATAAGCCGCTGTTTAGTTTGTAGATTAATTTTTTTAACTGTTCTATAGTTGACCTTTCATTTGCTAGCTGCTTCATTTTGAGACTAATTGGTCCTTTTATGCTCTGTGCTAACCAGGTTGCTCTTGGTAAGCATGACACTGAGATGTCAAGAAAGCTAATGGGGCTACTTAAGAAATTAAGAGATAGTGATCCTTCATATTATCAGCTTTGCAGTCTTGTAAGACAAGGTGAGCAGCCCAGAGAAGGTTACCTTCTTCTCACAAATCTTGTGGAGGACCAGATGGGGGGTGCCAGTGGTTATAGTGACTGGATGGTGCAAATACATCGGCAAGTACAGCAAAATGCATAAATTGAAGCCAGTGTTGTTTTGTGCTGTTTCATCGTAAGGTCAATTCTTTGAAATTATTTAAACATAATTTACCCACCCACGCATACACAGCAGTTCTCATTTAGGACATACATGAGAATAGTGGCTGCATATGTGTGCTCATGTTCAATATGGCAAAAGAAAAGGCCTTTTGAATTATGCAGTTGTGTAGTGCTTCAGATACTTTTTTCCAGAGTGATCGTTCTGCTTAGTGGAAGTACTTGTATATGTTATGTTTCACACCCCCCCCCCCCCCTTGTTTTTTGAGATCTTGAATTTCTTGTGTTCATGGGTTTTCTAAATTTGACGGCTGTCATTCCTGCAAAAACTCGACATCTTTCATTATGCAGGCTTCTTTTTTTGATGGCTTGCCTGTCCCGCACCTGTAGAGTGAAGACATGTTTTGTTAAAAAAAGCATAAATAATCATCACTTGACCATGGCTTCCCGTCGATATTGTGGATGGTTGAGTTGGACTGATCGCCCAGATGGACTTTGAAGCTACCATTTGGTTGGTCCTTAACAAGATTCGATAATTAAGGGAGATTTACTTCAGTGATTATTTTGGCGCTGCAGTTTTCATGTTGAAAAGCAAAACAGTATCAATATATATATTTTTTTTGTGTACTTGATGACAGTAATTATCATCAGTAATTGTTATATTTGTGTTGTATTCCGAGTCTTTTATACACAAAAAATTTTGAATGTCCGTTAGGCATTTATTTATTCAGAGAGATGTTTTATGTTTGCTTAACGAACTGCAGTAGCATCTTCTCTGGAGCCTTGGAATAATGTTATGTTTTCGTTATTGGAAGGCAATGCTTTTTACTGTTAGTCTGATGATTGTCTTTTTATTGATATATTTAACAAATGCAATTTACACTTTCTGAAAGAGGCTGGTGAATGTACTAGCAACAGGAGTTGATTCAGGTTTTGAGAAGCCTATCAAGCTGTAAAGTTTATTTCCTGCCGAAAATCTTGTTCATTGCCGCTCCTTGCCGGGGGGTAAATAAATAAATTTTCTTTTGATTTACAAAGCAAACGAGGAGCATGCACGTGGACTGGTAAATTCTCTTCCTGTCTAACGTTTTTAGCTGTAGCAGACGAGAAAAAAAATTTTGTATACTAGTGTGAGAATAAAAGGAAAAATATATTTAAGTGTGGCTGCTGGGATTCGAGCCCAGGTCTCCACGGCCACAACGTGGAATTCTTACCACTAAACTACAGCCACTAGATAACGACTTCCTCTCAGAATTAGCTATTAGTATAATATTAATTCTGTTTTTCTTTTCCTGAGTGTCCGCCGAGCTATTTCAAATTGCAAAAAACACTGCCGGACTCTTGACACGCAACTATTCTCTGCCATACATATTGCCTGAAACGAGCAAGATCAAGATCCACCATTGTCCTGTCCCGTTGCCATCCCTCGCAACCAGCATGATCATATGATTTATTTCTGCTGTCATCTTAGTACCATGCAAGGTTGTCCCAACTGAAGCTATCTGTTTCCCCTTGTGGGATTTACTCGATGGTTAAGACGTTCTTTCTTTATATGTAATATATATGTCTATTGATATACAAGAGGTAATAAGTAGATGCTTTTTTGGCAGGTTCACAAGGTGCAGGGCTGTTTTGAAGAAACATAATGAGAGAAAAGCAATGAGAATATATAGTGTTTAAATTTTATGTTTTATTCAAGAGCACTGACCATCGTCTTTCACCAGCTGGTTTTCATTGTAGATAACTTAGGCATATTTTTGTTAATTACTGTTTCAATCAGTAAAATATTCAGTCACAGGAATTATCTGCTTTTAATATATTTTCAGGATTGTTTATGCACCTGAGATTATCTGTTTTGATTGAAAACATGCGCATGATGGGCGTTATTTAATATTTCATATCACTTTATCTGCCTATGGATTCTCATAGCTTTCCATTCTTGGATTGTAGATTGAAATTGATACGATTTTGTCAATCTATTTCTTGATTTTTGTTTTCTTTTAGCAACGTTGGAGTTCGTAGCTGTTTGTTTTTTATTTTTTAAAGTATTTTCAAAAAAAATTAAAATTTTATTTTTTTATTTTAAATTAATATTTTTTTATTTTATATCATTTTGATTTGTTAATGTCAAAAATAATTTTAAAAAAATAAAAAACTTTATTTTTATACATTTTTAAATAAAAAACAACTATTATTATATTTATAAACACCTCAACTCATCTTTATTTTTATATTAATATTTATAAAAAATTTAGGAGGATGAAAAGTTTAAGTTTAACTATTTTTAACTTTAAAATTTAAATTTTATTAATTTTATAAACGCATAATAATAATAATAATATTATTATTATTATTTTTAGAATCCGGGCCGTCACTAGCCCTGCCATTATAATTAAGTTTTATAATAGCAAATAAATGAAATAATCAATCTTAAATATGGTATTTGAAAGTTTAATAATAATTATTTTTTAAAATATTTTTTATTTTAAAATATATTTTTTAATATTATCACATCAAAATAATCTGAAAATATTAAAAATATTAATTTAAAGTAAAAAAATTCAATTATTTTTTAAAAAAGCTTCCAAAACGCAATGTTAAACACTGCTTAAAGAGTTTAGACTATTTGTTTTTGTGTTTTAAAAATATTTTTGAAAAAAATTATTTTTTATTTTTTTATTTTAAATTAATATTTTTTTAATATGTTAATATTAAAAATAATATTTTAAAAATATAAAAATATCTTTTTAATAAAAAAAAACAATTCCAAACACACTGTTAAGCTTAACAGTAAAGATTTTCTTCGGGGGTGGGACCAGCGCTAGGATTTGGAAGTAAGCTACAGCCGAGCTATCTTGAATTTTCTTTTAAGAAAAAAAACAGTAAATGCCATCATTTTGATTTTTGACCCATATTCGAACTGAAAGTATATGATATCAGCAGCCTACCTTGCAATCAATCCACTCAACGGTATGAAGAGAGGAATTATCCACAACAACTTGAAGTCACCATTACTTCATCACTGAATATGAAATAACAATAATGAATTTTGCGTAAAAGTCTTCTCATTCCCGTAACAAAAGTTACTGGAGCATGAGCACTGTTTATCTTTCAGTAACAAAAAATGAGCTCACCTAATCACAGTGGAAAGAAAGAAAAACCCAATCATCATTACGCCCCTACTACTCCATTTGTCCACTCCTCCTCCTCCTCCTCCTCATCTGCTCTCTCTGTTGACCGTGTGAGTTATCATGAAATCATATCTACTGCTTCTCTTCACAATCTGTACGTTTCTGCTGTACTCATCAGCTGAATTGGATGACAATCTCACCTATGTGTGGCCTTTGCCGGCGAAATTCAGTTCTGGAAATAACACTCTCTCCGTTGACCCGGAACTGTCGCTAGTTCTTGGTGGCAAAGGAGGGGATTCGAGTATTATTAAAGATGGGTTTGGCAGATATAAAAAGATTATATTCAAGCATAGTAGTAAGAGTTACTCTGTTAATAAAAGACTGGTTTTTGATATTGGGGTTTTGAAGATTGTTGTTCTTTCTGATAATGAGGAGGTAAGTTTTGAGACTTTTTGATGTCTGGGACTGTTTGGGAAATGGGTTTTGGGTATCTGAAAGATCGAGTGATAAAACTGAGTTTTTCTCTCTTTTTTATGATGATGATGATCATCATGGGGACTGATTGATAATCTGGGTTTTTTTTTGTTGTTTTGGGGTTGTTGCAGCTTCAACTTGGAGTGGACGAGAGTTATTTGTTGCTTGTGGAAAAGAGAAATGGGCAGTCTATTATCGGGGAAGCGTATATTGAGGTAAAGTTTCAATTTTGAGATTTCAGAGAAGTTGTTTTTGTGAGTCGTTGGAGATCCAGATGAATTCTTCGATTGTTTCCTGAAGAATAGGACACTTTTTTGTTTTACTGTAGTTTGGTAGAATGTAATGAAAAGAAAGGAGATGACTTTTTTCTACCAAATGTAGTGTACATGTGGTATGGGGATTAATTCTCAAGTCCAGCTACTTTATTACTAAATGTAAATTTACTAATGTACGATCATATTTTCTGGATGGTTATGTCTTTGTTCTAGTGATGTTGATATTCTTGTTATTGTTGTTGCAGGCAAATACTGTGTATGGTGCATTGCGAGGGCTGGAGGTATGTGTGATTACTTTGTTCTAGTGATTCGTTAAATCTAAATTATTGAATTCAAATTGAAGGAACATGATTTAGTGCATGATAAAAAATGATAACAACTTAATTTCTTACTGTTTTGTTTTTTTCATCTAATCCAAATCATTGAATTCAAAACCAATGGTTAGTTTTGGAACATGAGAGCATCCAAATTTAAGCAGGTAGAGATTAGCTACATTTTTTACTTCAATTCATCCACACTCTGAGTAAATGCATGGTCATTAAGAATAAACACCACAAATAGGTCAAATTCTCTGTTTACTTTTACTCTCATGTTGTGCTCACCTTGACCTCTGAAAACCTGTTTGCCATTACTAAAAAAATCCGGCGTTGAATTTTTGCCATCACGAGTTCATCTTTATTGAATGGCTACCTGTGATAGTCTATGAAGCTGCATGCTTGTGATTTCATTGAGTGTAAACATTGATCTAACTGCTAGAAAAGAATGATGAGTGTATGAGTGGTTGGAGTTGTGTATGATAACCATCCCTTTCATTTTCTTTGCTGTGATCTTTCAGACGTTCAGCCAACTTTGTGCATTTGATTATGAAACTAAAGCAGTGCAAATATACAGAGCCCCATGGTACATTCTAGACAAACCGAGATTTGCATACCGTGGGCTTTTGCTTGGTGAGACACATTTCTTTTGTTGAGGGAGATAGCAATTTGCAAACTCTTTACCTAAAATAATTTTTTTATTAAAATGTTTCTTAGTTCCCTTCTTAAATACACTCTTGCAGACACGTCAAGGCACTACCTACCAGTTGGTGTCATTAAGCAGATAATCGAATCAATGTCATATGCTAAACTTGTAAGTAATGTTGTTGTTTGAGAGCTTTGTATTCCACAACTGGAATTCATTCAGGCACGCACTTCTACATTACCATTCTTTTCTCCTTTTATTTTTTTGTCATTATCTGATATTGGATATTACAATCAGTAGAATGTCCTCCATTGGCACATTATAGATGAGGAGTCATTTCCTTTAGAAGTACCTTCCTATCCAAATTTATGGAAAGGTTCATATACAAAATGGGAACGATACACAGTTGAAGATGCATATGAAATTGTGGAGTAAGATTCCTTTGCTCATTCAATAACTTTCTTATTTAAGTAAGTTTCATATAGCTTATATAAATGGTGAGGGACTCAACTTTAATGGAATCCATAGAATGAATGGTTTAAGCAAACTAGACTTTTATGACTTGAAAATTTTGGTTTTGAACAAAATAATGCATATTTGTCTTTTTTTCTTTCCTAGAAAAAGAAATTCCCCAGCCTATGTCAAGGTCTTTATCATGTCTATTGAATGTTATGCTTCCTCAATCTGCCTGGACTAACATGTAATTCCTTTTTTTCTTTGTTTGTGTTTCCATGGAATAACATGAAGCTTTGCCAAAATGAGAGGTGAGTCTCATCATTTTATCTATTGAAACTTTAGAGAGAAAATTTTTAGATCACGTTTCAAAATGAGCAATTTTTTTTTCTTTTGTGATTGAATGTAATTACCAGGAAGCGTGACACTGTGAGTTTGATGGGAAAAACAAAGCACAATTATTTCCTCACTAGGCCGATTCAGAATTTTTAGCTGTAGCTTCTTTTGTGTATGCTTTTCTTACTATCTATGCATGGTTTATGGCAGGTATCAATGTCATGGCTGAAATAGATGTTCCTGGGCATGCAGAATCATGGTAAGACAGTTCTTATCAAATTTTGTTTTTGACTTTCTCCTTGTAAGAAATTTTCTTGGTTTAGCTCAGATTTGGCAAACATTTCTTAATCATATTTAATATGAGGGATGTGATTCTTTCATCACACCAATCTTTAATATAGTGATGTGTTTTTTTCTTATCCCTTGTAAAAGGAGAATGAAGGAAATGCTTAAGCTTTCAATTTCCCTTAGAATTTAATTGACTGGTTGTATTTTCTTGCTCTATCAAGTTCTCCATTTTAAAACTCTAAACTTGTGGTCTTTTTTTTAGGGGAACTGGATATCCTGACCTTTGGCCTTCCCCTTCCTGTAGAGAGCCACTTGATGTTTCAAAAAAATTTACTTTTGACGTGATCTCTGGCATCATGACAGGTTAAGCTCCTTTTATTCCTTTCTTTGCTAGTCGTCAAGTTCACTTTTTGCATCCCTGCAATTTTTTAAGTTTACACCTTTTTTATTTGAGGAACACAGTCAGGACATGGATATCTATGCTTGAAGATTCTGTATAAAGCAAATTAACTGGGTTTTAGCTCAGTTATATTTTCAGCAATCCAGTTCATGGCAGTTATAGTAATCTCTGTTGGATTTTCTTGGCTTTGAGCTGAACCAGTAAAATGTTTTATGTTAGTTGAAAATGAAATTAGTTAATCGTTTTGAGTATGCATTCCTTCTCTTTTAATTGTTGACCCATGCTTCTTCTTTTTTACAGACCTGAGAAAAATTTTCCCCTTTGGGCTCTTTCACTTGGGTGGTGATGAGGTTAACACAGGTCAGTACAAGTGGTTTTCTTATTGAAAGCCAAGATTTTGCAACCATTTAAATGATTAAAAAAACTAGCTCTCGCGCAAAAAGCTTTCATAACTAGAGCAACAGGGCTTTCAGTTTTCAAGAGGTGTTTGCTGCTGCCTCACCAGCAAGCAGATTACACAGCCTTTTCTGACTTTCTGATGTGTCATTTTAGGTCGCATAGTTTTATGGAATTCTAATAGAAACAAGGTGGTTGTTGTATGTGACTGATCTGGTCATGCTTAGGCACTTGATACTGAAGTGGACAAAAGAAAGATACAGAGGGAGGGGAAAGAAGAGGAATTGAAACTTAAATCGAACAAAAAACTCTAAAGTCCATTAGATATTATTCATATGCTATCCCTATGAAGTGACTAAATTGACATCAGATAATAATCTTGATATAGAAACCTGTCCTGTGACATTCAAATGAAAACTTGCAATCTCAAATGTCATTGGAAATCGCATAATAACTGATATGTCTGAAACTCTCATTTTTCATTTTTAGTGTTAGTTCTCCTACTTTGATAAAGAAGCAGCCATTAACTTGACTGGCCAGAGCTTGAGAGAGTTGTGCACAAGATATTATTCAGCTCATTACCAATAAGCTTCAATTTCAAAAACCCATTTATTACTGATGTAAATCGCTTATATTTGCTTTAGAAATATGCCAAATTTGGCTTCTAACTGCTCACACTGTGTGCATGTCTCAATTTTCATGCTTATGGTGTTTGGTGAATGCTAAATGGTTCAATATCTGACAGATTGCTGGAACTCTACATCGCATGTGAAACAATGGTACATTCTTGAACTCATTTGTGTTATGATCTTCTCACTTTTTATGTGACTATGTATAGTTCCAAACTAACCTGCTAAACTGAGCATGTAAATATCTTGCTAGAGTATAGCTTGAAGAACATGGATGGAAAACCTTCAGAATTTACCTTCTCATGCGAACTTTTTAGTTAAATTTCTGCTGCGAGCACATATTACTTCATTTATCTCTGGTGTAGGAAGTTTGTAGGCAAAAATATTTTTACTTTCCATTTTTGCAGTCTGATGTCTCTCCAGCATTTTGCCTACAGCTTATACTTTAGGGGAGTGTCATACAGTCTCTGTGGCTCATTGTCGTTAGAAATAAATGGAAAGTACAAAAATTTAACCAAACAAGATGATGGGAGTTGTAAACGATCAGTTGAAGTCCAATACAGTGAGTCCTAGACATTCTCTACTTGTTAGTTCTCTACTGTACACGAAAAGTTTCTCATATAAGGCAAAAACGCTTGTTCTGGAAGTTGGTTTGTTTTCATGTTGCATCATGCCTGACAGGCCTTTATAGCATATTTGTTTCCAAAGTCTGGGGTTTCTTTCTTTCTTTCTTTCTTTTCAGTGTTCGATATCCATCTATTCCAGAAACTTGAAGTCGCAGGGTCTCCAGCTTAACTGATTTACATGAAAGATGAAAATAATAAACAAAGTGATTGGTTCTGCTCAGCATTTTAAATATTTTATGTTTAATTGTATCCTATAAATGTGCTTTGATGCGTACTTAGTTTCTGGGTGATCTTAATAGATCATGATTGTCATGTTTACATATTGGAATCACCCAAGTGCCAAGTATTGAGGCAGGGGACCTGTCAGTAATTTTTCATATAGGTATATAATATGGTTGTTCCTCCATTTATCTGTTATCTGATTGAATGTTTCCTGCCCTTAATTAAGTGTGAAACTTATTTGGCTTCTAAGTTATATATTTATTCAAATGTTCATCAATCCAACTGTAGGCTTCTTGATCACAACATGACAACCAAGGAAGCATATCAATATTTTGTATTGAGAGCTCAAGAAATAGCAATTTCAAAAGGTTGGACCCCAGTCAACTGGTATGTTTGTATCTGCATCATATTAAATTATTCCAACACTTCAAAATCGATTTTGCTCTTGGATTTTTCCTGTCTTCAGACGTATCGTGACAAGATGACCTGTTGAAATAGACTTCCTATCCATTTTGTTTGTTCCTCAAATTAGAGATTTTTAGCTCTATAAACATTTGACAGATCTTTATTTTATTATCACAGGGAAGAAACATTCAATACATTTGCATCAAACCTTAATCCAAAGACTATAGTGCATAACTGGTGCGTTTCTGTTCCCACATACTTCCATTTTAGTATCATTCCAGGATAACAATATCGATCTTTCAATAATGAACTTTTCTTTCTGCTGCTGCAGGTTGGGTGGTGGGGTTTGTGCAAAGGCTGTTGCAAAAGGTTTCAGATGCATTTTCAGCAATCAGGGATTTTGGTATCTGGACCATCTAGATGTCCCTTGGTATGAAGTTTACAAAGCTGAGCCACTTGAAGGAATAAATGATACTTCTATGCAAGAGCTAGTGCTTGGAGGAGAAGTTTGCATGTGGTCCGAGACAGCTGATACCTCAGTTGTTCAGCAAACAATATGGCCTCGGGCAGCAGCAGCAGCAGGTATGCCTATAGTCAAATACATCATCATTAAGAGTGGTTGCAAAAAAATGAAGTTAATTTTGGAGTTTTTCAACATATTTTCACGAGCTTCTAATTAAGATGCAGACAATTCAGCCTGCATTTAAAATTTACAGTAGATGTCCTCTTGTCGATGTGAAAAATGGGAGGTGCTTATTTGTCAACTGAAAAGCCTTTTCCCCACCCTTAAGAGCACACTAATGGATGGCTACTTCAGAGTTTTAATAAATTAGTGATATTTCAGAGATCATTTAAAGATTCTGGACAATTGAATCACTTCATTGTGGCTATATGCAGTTTTTGACATGAGTTAATGGTTTGAAAACAAGCCTCAGTTTGTTGCTTGTACAGGATCAGTATTTTTGTAGGATGATCTGTAATGACATTTGTGTCCGAGAGAAACAACTTGGTTTTGCATGGATTTGAATTATAATTTTGCAGAAATATATCTTGTATTCGTGTTTTGTGCTCATACACGGTGTTGTTGTCCATTTTATCTTATCTATAGAGCGCTTGTGGAGCAACAGAGAGACCATATCCTCAGGAAATATTACCTTAACTGCATTACCTCGCTTGCATTACTTCAGATGCCTATTGAATAGACGTGGAGTTCAGGCCGCTCCTGTCACAAACTACTATGCGAGACAACCTCCAAGTGGTCCAGGGTCATGCTATGAGCAATAATTATATTCTTCTCAGATTAGGTAATTTCACATGTCTTGAAGCTGCATTTCCGAGTTTTTGTACATAAACACAATCATTTCAGCTGTCTGGTTTCTTCTAGTGTTTGCATAATAAGTTACAGGGGTTAATTTGATGCGGTATGTTGATGGGTTGCATGAAAAAGTTAAAATCATTTAAGTTTGTGAGATGAAACGAATGTCATGTTCAGGCCATCATACTGTGGCCATGTTGTTGTAGTTTAGCATTTGGATTTATGAATTTGATCTAGTTCCTGCAGTTTTTATACATTCCATTTGTTCCTGAGCATGTCTGTCTGAAGCGAATAAGCTTCCTCAGACCTCTATTCATATTCATCTTCAATGATTATGGATTTTCCTGCAAATATTGCCTAGAATGTGGTTGGCGTTTTACAGGGATAGCCCATCCCCTCTGCAAGCATTGTGGGTCGTTGTCATTTGCAATTGATTTCTTGCGTAGTCTTGGAGCAAGTTTTTCATATGAAAGGAATTTTTTTCCCCTTCGATTCCCACTGATACTCGCAGAAATTTCAACTGAAACTAGGTTTGAGCTACTGCAAGTTTCCTCGCCCTCGTCAGTGAAAAATAAAAATGAAGAGAAACTTTGAAAAGAAGATATCATGGTCAATCGAATTCTCAGCTAACTTGTCAAATGCTCCATGAAAATAGAAAGATTCGCAACAGCTCTTCTTACAAAAATGAACGATCTCTATCATTCAATTTGTCATTAATTCTTAGTTTGATTTCCACCCACTGGCATCAAATTCCTGCTTACATTTTGTTGACCAAGGCTCTAAAACTGTGAGGTTCTGAAGTAAAAATCCAAGTTTATGGATCTCCTCCTAGATTAGAAATCAAAGCACAGGGCTTTGAGAACAACTTGATTCAGCTAAACCACAAGTGATGGACATGAAGTATCACTATTTGCCTAAACCGAACCACACGTCTCTAGCTTTCATCCTTGTCCATGTTCAACAGCCATCTTCCCTGCTGCGCGGGGAAATGATTGAACTTCCAAAGTTGCTTGCATGATCTTGAAACAAGACTACCGGGTCCTACCATTTTGTTAAATGATGATTTCAGGAGAAACCCCACAAGCGAGATATTTTTCTCCTCTGATGTGTGACCCACGAGTCTCTTCTTTCCACATATTTTACCAGGTGTTGTTTTCACGTAACAGTGGAAAAATATGCTCATGAGTAGGTAAAGCTGATCTCATTTACCAAATTTTCCTTTTTTTCATGCGTGTTTGGTTTCCTTTTATTCCCAATTCTCCACCGAGGCCTTGCACTCCTCTTCTGATTGGCCCTTTGTGAGCTGGTTCTTATTCGATTATCTGGCTCCAAGATTTGAGTACTTTTCTAGTCAAGAATTCTGAGAGTGCTGCCTTTTTAAAGTAGTTTTACATCCCCAAGTCATTGCAGTATATAGAAATAATGCAGCTGAGCATATGCTGAAATATTTGGTCTTTTGCCTACTCTCCCTGGGAAAGTATAAAGGGCTCCAAAAACATACCACTCCCAGATAAGTAACAGCTTATGAGGGTAGTAGATCCGTTTGTTTTTGTGTTTAAAATTGTATTTTAGGCATGTTTTAAAAAAATATTCAACTTGAAAAAATATTAAATTTATATTTTTTATGCTTTTAACATACTAGAATGCAA
>Ga0325404_1004318_pt1 | contig 15132 bp, 8 predicted proteins | sample PopdelMetagenome_18_FD_205664 | JGI IMG/M metagenome (GOLD analysis project Ga0325404, IMG submission 205664) | Populus deltoides microbial communities from Bellville, Georgia, United States - Xylem-Control-R1 | ecosystem: Host-associated > Plants > Phyllosphere > Stem > Wood/Secondary xylem... | reverse complement strand
TTTGGAGATGAATATCTTAATGTTTGGATCGTCTACGGTTGGGAAGAAAATTTAGCTTCAGTGTTGGTAAAATGGTCGTGTTGTAGGTGACTAGACTTCAATGCTGCAGCATCTTAGTTTAGTTTCGGTGTAGGCTGGAGAAATGGTTGCATAGCAATGGGGTATTGTGGCTAGCAAATGTATAGGGGAAGTTGGATATGAGAAATGAAGGGGTCTATCCTTTTTTTTTTTCCTTTTCTTTTGGTAAAACAATGTGCCTTATCTTTCTTTTTTTGTTCTTTCTTTCTTGTGCCACAAGTTTCTGTAGCGATTTGATTTTCCTCCTGAACCCTTTTCAATCTGTGTAGTTTTCAAACAAGTGAAATTATACTTTGGCTTGACGCTATGATAGCATGCATCTTTGAGCAATGATAATGATGGTGTTTTATTCGAACTTATTATAATCACTTGAATATTATTGATGAATTCGTACAAGAACTTTAAAAAAAGATTGGGTTTTCCATAGCTGTGATATTATACTTGGTTGTTTGCCTTAGTTTTTATTACTGTAAAATTTACTTATAATATGGAAGCTGAAGGCAGGCGCTGATGTTGATGATTGCAAACCATGGCTTGCATCAAGAAATAATATAGTGGCTATAATAGGGTTAGGGTAGCTTGCACCCCAAAAAAAAAAAAAACTTGGTTCTATCAATTCAATGAGCAGAGAGGGTTCGGCTGTGCTAGGTGTTAGGTTTAGATCGTCTAGCCCTCTGGCTTCCCTTTCTTCTCCCATTTGGTTGGGCTAGACTAGGGATGGTTTGTCTTGGCTGCAGTCCACTTCCTCTTCTCCCCCTCCCTAATCCAAGGTTAGGTTTGCTGACTGCATGTTAGGTTGGTTGACCTTATGTTGGGTTTGGCTGGGCTTTTGATGACCGGACGGCGAACTGTGATGGCCGGGTGTTGGGTTGTTCATTCGCATGCTGAGCTGATTGACCGGATTCTGGTTTTTTCCACGATGTATCCTTGCATGAAAGGGGCACTGCTGAGCGGTCATCAAGCTACAAAGTTCACAACGCATGAGAGCAGATAAATCATTTATTCTGGTGGGTCTAATATTTCGAAGCTCTGTATCTCCAAAAAAGAGCAATAATTATGCCATTTTTTTTTTTTATAAATCTAATTGTCAGGCACTTTCGGTCGATGTGATGTATCTTCCATGCCTGTTGACGATCAGGAACGAATGATATGGATGGAGATGATTACTACATTTGAGAGGCTACTGGGACAGTGACTAGATAATTACTACAATTTCAGTCCTGCCCGTTGTCTGGTGGATGGGAAGTTTTCTAGACTAAACACAACACTCCAAAAAAAAAAAAAAAATTCTTGGAAAATACATCTTTTTTTTTCTTTTTTTTTAAAATTAATATTTATTTATTTTTTAAATCATTTTGATACGTGAATATTAAAAATAAATTTTAAAAATAAATACATTATGTTGGAGTATTTTCAAACAAAAATAAAAAGCTTTTTAAAAAACAACCTCTATTATAATTCTAAACATGTTTTTAATTCAATTTCTTCTATAAATATATATATTTTTAAAAAAATTGTTTCCATATCAATTGTTTTGATTTGTAAGAGATAATTATCATTTAAAATCTTAAATTAAATTAAAAATAATATTTCAATGATTACATTGTTTTTAATAAGTAATTTATTAAATTATGTTATTGAAAACAACTCAACCTATTAACAATACTATTTTTAAGAGCTTTTTTGACCCTTTGCTGCTGTCTGAAAGTGCTACTGCGTAAAGAAGAAAATCCTAGTGTTTGGCAGTGTAGTTGCGGTTGTTTTTCAAATAGTTTTTTGTGCTGAAATACATGTCAATGATTTTTTTTATTTTTTAAAAATCATTTTTGACATCAGCACATCAAAACGATCCAAAAAGTACAAACCGCACTCAATTTTAGCAAAAAAAAAAAATTCAAAATTTAATAAAACACAGTTACAAACACAATGCCAAACAGTTAAGCTGATCAAATTCTAAAAGAGCAGTTAGCATGGCTTGTCATCAACTTGTTGCTTAACGTTATCGGCCACCTCCATGAATTTTTCCCACTTAGTCAATTACATGAAATTTTCATTAATTTTTGTTAGTCCGCATTTAGAAGTGTACTTAAAATATGGATCGTAGGTGATATAATATCTTCAAGTCTAATTTTTATATTTTATACTATTATTAAATTTTTATTACCTCCTCCCTCTCCTCTAGCAAAGATACAAATTTTTTTAATCTCGAGGGATGTAACTCAACTGGTCAGATTCTAAATTTGCTCCCCAGTAATTACCAGATCAATTCCCACAAACTTCAAAATGACTGGAGGCTTACATGCAGTGGCGGAGGGAGGGTAGAGAAATGCTCCCCTGTAAATATTTAATAAAAGTAACTGAAATTTTTTCTTGACCTCCCTAATTTATAATTTCCCCCCTAAACTTTTTTTCTTGCTCCGTCCCTGCTTATATGATCATCAACTTTAGGGCAAGTGGGATAAGTCGAGGTGCGCGCAAGTTAACCCGGACACCCATGTTAATAATAAAAAAAGATACAATTTTTTTATTACATTAAAGAAATCTAAAAGGAAATCTACTAACAAAAACTTTGAAGCCAAAATATTTCTAAATAAATACTCAATCAACAAACCTTCAAATATAAAGATAAAAAAAGTATAAGTATATGAGTTGAGTTAGGTTGATAGAATTTCAAAAATTCCAACCCATCACCCAACCAATAATATCTATTTTTTAGATTTTTTGACATATTATCATAAATATTATTTATATTACCTGAATTTGATGGGTCACATCGTGTTAAATAATACATATATTAAGTATGTGTTGTTTTTGGAACTCCCCTAATCAAAAATTAATTTTTACAAGTCATACTAAAAGAAATCTTCATCTCATGATGAAATTAATAAATCACTTTTGTGGATGCGAAAATTGTGTATTAAATCTTTATAATTTTAAATACCATTTAGAGCTCGATCCTTTCATTAATTTATATTTTAATATTCCTTTTCAAATTTATTTCCTTTTCTTATCGAAAATTGAAAGAAAAGAAATATAGGTTAAGATGGGGAAATTTGAATAGTAAATAAAGAAATTTTGGAATAAAAAGCCACTAAATTGAGGATGTCTCGCTGTAGGTGAAGGAACTATTTAATTAAATATTCTTGCTACAATATTCTGGCCATGATAGCAACTAATTAAATTTTTTTAATAAAGTACATGAACTAAATTACAAATAATTATTTTATTTCGATGATAAAATGTCGTTCATTTCACAAAATTTATCTACTTAAATCATCATGTGCTTCTTCTTCTTTTTCTTTCTTTTTTGCCCTTAACATGATTTAATATTTTTGCAAGTCGTTTAATTTAATTTTTTCTTACTTTTATAAAACCAATGATTCAATAGTTTTTTCATAACCAAGAGAAAAAAAAAATAATTTCACTCAAGTGCCATTAATTTGTTGTTTAAGTAAGCTTTGAAGAAAAAGAATATAGGTAGCTTAAGCCCTATTTGTTTGTTGAAAAATAATTTCATTTTAGAAAATGATTTTCATGGAAAGTAAATTTCTAAAAAATGATTTATTTTCTGATATTGGTATTATCATGAAAAATATGTTGGAAAACACTTTCTAGTATTTGACTTGTTTGGATTTCCGAAACACATATACAACAAAAATGATAAATTTAAAATTTTTCGGGAGTCTTAAAGATCATGTTAGACAGATCTAGGGTTGTTTAGAGTTTATACGAAGATTACCTGAAGATTAGATGTTCTTTTTGACTTTGAATAATTATTTCAAAGTTGGGTTGTGCAAATTACAAGCCGTTCAAGTGTCCGACCTTTAACAATAATCAATACGAACCACCAGTGAAAAATTTCCTAAACCCTTTTAGAAGAGAGGAATTGCTATATCTTTGAGTTTTAGCTCTTTTCTTTCATGTTTTAAGTATTTTTGTACTGTACTCTACTGATAGAAAATAAAAAGACATAATTTTTTATTTATAGGTAAATCCAAAAAACCACTTTCGAGTGAAACATTAGTACCTAAACTCTACATTTTTTGGGGTATAGAATATAGAAGCAAGTGGCGGGAAACACTGGCCGAGAAAATACAATAAAAAAATGTTATACATTTGAAAAAAACCACCACACCTCCAAGCCAAATACATTTAATTTCTTCAAATCAGTAATTTTTAAGAAAAAACGGCAAACTTTGATAATTTCACTTGAACTAAATGATTAATTATCGGAACTGATCTAAACTAATTGGAAATTTTTAGATTTGATTGGATTTGGATAAAACCTGAAATCAAAAAGTTAAGTTTTTGGTTAAGTATGAATATTGATATATCTAATCGAAATCTAACCAGAAACTTAATCCAAAATAAATAAATAATTTTAAAATTTTAAATAATTATAAATTATAACATTAAGGTTCGAGGCAGGTATATAAACCTCGGATTAGTTACCTAATTATTAACAGTTTATTATTAACATAGTCCTCCAATTACTTGTTTTCTCAGTTGGATACTCTGTCTTTCATCTTTCTCCAATCGGGACCGTCTATTGACATTCATAAACACTGTTGTCTGACGCCATTAATTACGCCCGTATTTCCCATGTCCAAAAAAACTTGAATACAAATTACATTTGATATGTTTATATGATTTAGAAAAAAAAGTGTAGAAATTGTATAAAAAAAGAAAAGAAAATTATCTGTTGAAGTTGATATGATTTCCATTAAAATTTTTATATGATTTATATTTATATTTTTATATATTAATTTCATTTCTTAAATCATATAAAATATATTACATGTGATTGTCAATCATTAAATCTAGCTCAATATAAATAGATAGATTTCGGAGTAATGGAAGCTTCTCGCGCATAGAGATATTTTTATTTTTTTTAATATTTTTTTAATTTAATTTTTTGGATTAACTTATTTTTTTAATTGAAGGGATATAAAATCTAAATATTTATAATTTTTTTTCTTAGATATAGTTATTTTTCTTATTTGACTTGTTATTTTTTTTTGTTGTAGTTGTCAGAGCATGATAAAGAATTTTGTTTCTATCTTATTAGTATTTTATATTATCTTAATTAATTTTCTTTTGTTCCTTGAATACTTTTTTATCTAAAATTTTTCAGTACTTATATATATATTTTTTTGGATAAACTTAACTCTCTCTTTTCCTTTTCCTTTTCCTTTCTTTTTTTTTATTTTTATTGGCACTTCATTTGTCCAAGTCGTAAGATAGAAAGATGCGAACTATAATTATATTTATAAAATATGCTAAAACACATGGGGTTAGTTTTATTGTTGATATAAATACTAGGCTGCTTAATTTTTTTTAAAATTTTTTTTCTAAATACAAAGAGATTATATATAGGCTAAACTAAAAATGTTATTCTATCCTTAATAAATAAACAAGATAAATGTATTTCTTAACATCTCCCTTCAAACTCACGATACGACAATTACAAGCATCGAGAGTTTGCAAACTAGAAAACAAAAACGAGAAATGGAATGCGACTTGGTAAAGAAATCTGTAATTTACAAAGAGAAAGAAACAAAAAGTAAAGTCATGGTGTCATGTTTGAGATGATGACGAGTAAGATGACAACTGATCTCAATGTGTTTAGTTCGTTAATGAAAAACCAAGTTGTGAGCAATTTGAATAAACTCTGGTTGTCACAATACATAAGAGTAGGATGAGAAAGGAAAACTTCAATATCCGCAAGTAACCAGTGTAACCAAACAATCTCTTTGGTAGTAGATGTCATAACATGATTCTCTGCTTCAGTTAAAGATTGAGAAATAATGGATTGTTTCTTGCTCTTTCAAGAAATAAGAGAATCACCAAAAAAGATACAGAAACCAATAATAGACTTGCAATATGTTGGATCACCGCTATGATCAGCATCAGAGTATGCACAGAGCTCCAAGAAAGAGGTGGATGGAAGTAAAAGACTCTGAAAGACTGTGCCCTGAAGATATTGCAAAACATGAAGAACAATTGCCCAATGAATGGAAGTAGGAGAAACAACAAATTGACTAACAACATGAACAATATATGCAATGTTTGTCTGGACAAGTAATAGTGAGATATACTAAGCTCCCAATAATAATACAGTATATAATAAGATCTGGCAAGAGTAAATCATCAGAAGAAGAAAACCTTATGTTAATTTCAATGAGAGTATCTATAGTCTTATTATCAGTAAGTATAACCAGCTCAAGAATATCTGTAATATATTTTGACTAATAAAGAAGATAACCTCTAGGTGAATAGGCTATCTCAATACCCAAGAAGTATCATAGATAACCCAAATCCTTCATTTCAAACAGTCTAGCTAACTCTGTATTCAAAACTAAAATATCATCAATTCATCACCAGTAATAATCATGTCATCAATATATAAAGACAAAATAATACAACTTGTATCAGTGCACTTAACAAAAAGAGCAGAATCATGACTACTAGAAACAAAACCAAGGGAAAATATCACAACATAGAATTTCTCAAACCAAGCACAAGGTGCTTGTTTGAGACCATATAACGCTTTCTTAAGCTTGCAAACATACCCAGAATCATGTGAAACATCAGGTGGGGTATCATACAAACTTTTACTTGAAGATCTCCATTCAAGAAGGTATTTTTAACATCAAGTTGAGAGATATGCCATTGACGAACCGAAGCTACTGCAATAAGAGTACACATAGTACTTATTTTTACAACAAGAGCAAATGTCTACTCATAATCCATACAATACTATTAAGAGTATCCTTTTGCAACCAACCTAGCTTTGTATCGCTCAATAGATCTATCAGAATTAGTCTTGATCTTATACATCCAACAATAACTAACAACACTCTTACAAGGAGGTAGAGGAACCAAATCTCAATTATCTATCTTATACAAAACAGAAAGTTTCTCATTTATAACTTGCTGCCAAAGAAGATTAAGAATTGTCTCTTTATAGGAAGAGGGCTAAGAAAGACAATGAATAGAAGCTAAAAAAGAAGTAAATGATAAATAATAACAAGAATAAGAAAAATTAGGTAACTTTGTGGACTTACGAATGCGTATGGATTGATGTAGAGGTAGATCCACAATCTCAGACGAAGCTAGAGGGACCATATAAGGGAATGGAGCTTCATGTGTGTTAGAGAGTAAAGTGTCAGTACCTGCAGAATGATTAATATGAATTGGTTGAACATGAGGAGAGATATCTGAGGTACTAGGAACCTGAGATGATAAACTATCAAAATCCTTAGAAAAATGATCTATACGAATAATATCAAATCTAGTCAAGCCATAAGTAGTAGATGGAATGGAAAAGAAAGGTATATGCTCGAGAAAGACAACATGACAAGACACATAAAGTTTCTGAATTATTGTATCAAAATAACGATACCCCCTTTTTACCTTCATCATAACAAATAAATACACAAATAGCAGATTGAGAGGACAATTTACTGCGTTCTACATGAGAACGAAGAATGAAATAAGCACAACAAAAAAAAATCTAAAGAAAGAATAATCAGGGGCATACTCATATAGCTTTTCAAAAGGAAATAAACCTGAAGTATGAGAAGGAATTGTATTAATTAAACCTACAGCAGTAAGAACAAATTCACCCCAAAACATATTAGGAACTGAAGCAGACGATAAGAGAGAACGAGCAGTTTTAACAATGTGCCTATATTTTGTTTCAGTAACGTCATTTTGCTCAGGAGTATCTATACACGAGGTTTGGTGAATAGTTCCATCTAAGACAAGCAACTCATAAAATTTATCAGAGATGTATTCCCCACTAAAATCACACCTAAAACATTTGATAATAGCAAAATATTGAGTTTTGACAAGAGCTCGAAAGGCTATATATATCTCAAAGAATTCAAAACGATATTCCATTAAATAAACCAAATAATAACAAGTATGATCATCAATAAAAAAAATATAATATCGAGACCGTTCTTTTATAGCAACAAGAAAAGGTCCCCACACATCAAAATAAATCAAATCAAATGGAGAAAAAGAAACCAAAATACTTCGATTAAAAGGTAAAACAGAAAATTTTGCTAGTTTACATCCACTATAATTAGAAATATCATAAGTTTGTAAATTTTCTAAGGCCCTTGTGGATGCCAAAAATCTCAAACGAGAAGACAAAAAATAACCTAGACGAGAATGCCATAAATAAAAACTAGAAGAAAAAGGACTTAAATGAAAAGGAGACAAATCAACACCAGTAGCAGCAGCTGACACTTTTAACTCATCTAAAATATATAATCCCTTCTCTCTACGGCCTATCCCAATCAGCTTTTGAGATTGCAGATTCTACACACAAAAAAAGAAGAAGGAAAAGATGACTAAATAATCATTAGAATCACATATCTGACCAACAGAAACAAGATTTATTTTAAGGTTTAGAATAACATAGGCATTAGAAAGAGACAAATGAGGTGTGATAACAAAGCCAACACCTATTAAGAGCATAAGAGTGCCATCAGCAGTCATGACATGAATATATAGAAGATGAAAGGGACACAAAAGCAAAAGATAAAGAATCTAGAGACATATGATGTGAAGCATCAGAATTCAAGACCCATTTAGAATGTGGCATACCTGAAAAACTATGAGGCAATTGACCTACAAAAGAAGAAACAAACATAGCTTACGGATATAAGGAGAGAAAATTCTGAAATTGCTCAGCTAGAGTATTAGGATCGGTGAGAGGACTTGATGAGACTGTTGTTGCAGTATTATGAAGTGATGGTTTGTAACCTCGAGATGGTCTATGAGCATTAGATTGTGATTGATTGTCGGGTTTTCATGTTTGATTCTGTTGTCTCAGCTTAGGATATTGAACCTTCCAATGACCTTTTTGTTTACAGAAACTGCACTCGTCGAAGGTAACCCTTTTGTAAGGTTTATTCTAGTTACTAGAGAATGACTTAAAAGATACCGTTAGCATAGAGGGATTAGAGGTAAAGAGAATTCTTTTTTCAAAATAAGACTGAAGATGTATTTGTTTAGCTAATAACTCACTGACAACTGATTCAACAGAAGAAAGTGGAGAACGATGAAAAATTAAACCTCTAAGTCCTTCAAAATCATTATAAAGTGCTGTTAAAAACTGTACCAATTGTTGCTGCTCTTTATGATCAATATAGGCATTACATGCTTTTAATTCTGCTGATTCTGTAAGAGCCAATTGATCTCAAAGATCTGTCATAGCAGAATAAAACTCTTGAATACTTATATACTTATTATATGTTGTTCTCCAATTGATACTACTTTGAAAAATTTGATTGAGTGAATAACCTTTGCATATGAACTCAAATCTCCTTTATTGTCTCATACTTTGCCAATTGTGTACCTATAGAATGCTCAACAGAATTGTCAATCTAAGTAATAATCTTTGCATTGTTTGCTTACTTGGCATCCATCAAAGCAACATAAACCTCATCAATATTTTTAGGTTTCACAAGTGTTCCATTAATATATCCCCACATCTTTTTACCCTTAAAAAAAATTTCTTATCACATAACTCCAATACGAATAATTATTTCCATCCAACCTCACACTTACAAACTGAAGCAAATCATCCTTTCGATAGCCATAATAAACAAACAAAGAAAAAACAGAATACAAATACCAAATTATAGAAATTGAAGGGAAGACAAAATATCAAATTTTAGAAATTAAAAGGAAGATGAAATACCATATTGTAGAAACTGGAAAAATATCATCTCAAAGTTATACAGTCACTTTAAAAAAATTTGGGGCTCCACCCCGAACCCCAGTAGAGGTGTGCGAAAGCTATGTTTGAGATTAAGCTTCGTTTCATGCAATCATGCTCTAATACTATGTTAAACAATCCAAAAAAAATAAAAAGAAAGGAGGCTAGGGTTTCATTGATACTGCATAACATATTGAATTACACAAAAAATGTTAACTTAACCTAAATACAAAGAGACTATATATATAGGCTAAAACAAAGAAAACTGAAGAGACTATTCTAACCTTAATAAAATAAAATAACCTTATATTTCTTAACACAATCAACCAATAAAAGTAGTTGAGATCATCAATCAAGTTTTATGCAAAATAAGAGTTTTGAATAGTTAAACTGATGGATATTGTAGTATAATGGAAACACATACAATTGCTAGGAAAGAGACATGTAAATAAAGAGTATGAATTGTACTAGGATTCAAATTGTAAAGTTCTTATTTGGTATAAACAATTTATATATGATTGAAATTTTATGTTTATATGAAATTTTATTTTTGTTACATTACAAATACATCATCTAGTAGCAGGAAATGATGACTCGCCTCACTTATTCACAAGTTTATGCTTTTTTCCCTTTATTTTGCTTATCATAATTTATTTCTTTTCATTACAGTTTTTATTTGCAACTTTATTTACTTGATTTTTATTTTTTTCTAGTTTAATTTTTGACATTACACTTCTTCTCTACTCTTATCATATTAAAGTCAAGAACTCTATATTTTTTTTTTTATTAACATAGTTGTTGAAAGAAAAAAAAACAAAGAACAAACAATATATTAATCATATAATCAATCAACTAGTTGACCAAGATGAATCAAAGATAAATATTATTATAGTAAAAAAAACCAAAGCGAAATCAATAAGTAATATGTATCACGGTTGTCATTATAAGCCTAGATGGATTTTAGACACCGTTTGAGAGTGAGTTTTAACCTGTTTTTTTATTAAAATTTATTTTTTTTTGCTTCAAAATATTTTTTTAGTGTTTTTAAATCGTTTTAATATGCTAATGTCAAAAATAAATTTTAAAAAATAAAATAAAAATATTATTTTGTTACTTTTCCAAGCGAAAAACACTTTGAAAAACAACCGCTATCACACTTTCAAACACCCTCTTAACCCATGAAAGTTCAAGTATTTTGATTTGGCATGATTCTAGGAGGATATTCCAATTCATTGCACAATCTAAATTCAAGCTAACGGTTTATAGAAGTTCTGGAATCCAATAACATGAAAAAGGCTTAATTTCTATTTCATAAACTAACGGGAGCAAGAGAAATTGGTGCTGTAAAGAATATATTGATCAGGCCAAATCTACATATTCTAAATGTCTGTAGCTAGTAAGTTATGTTCTCGATCGTTGCTCGATCACCATCAAATACAGAGCCTGTGACATAGAATTTATAGCCATGCAAGGAGGGATAGAACAGAAACTGGGATAGAATAAAAAGGTTTAAAGGAATAGACAGCGCAGGAAATACACACAAAAGGATGCTCAATGTACTTGAAGGATCGATCCTGTTTTTAGGTTTTGATTTGATTTGCATTGCTATGACCTCCCTTGCTTCCTTTTTATTTTTTATTTCCCTCCATGTATATATAAATCAAAATGAATAAGGTGATATGTTCAATTATTCTTGCTAAAACATTGATTGAGGAAAGGTACTAATTATTCTCGCTGAAATTGTTTGTAAAATAGTGAAATTAAGGTCATTGCAAAACTGTAACTAAAAAAAATAAAAAAATGATGCACTATGAGAATTATGAGACATTTGAATTAAATAAAAGAAATGATTAATATACACCAGACTTCTTTCTCGGGCTTGAAATGTTAAAAAAAATTTAAAATTAAAATAATTGGTTTCGAACTTCACTTAGGAATTAGGGTTGCACTCATCATATATATATATATATATATATATATATATAAAGAAAAATAATAATTGTGCTGGGAAAAACACTACAGATAAAGGAATAAAATATTGTGGATTCGGAAAATGCTATTCGTTTGGTTTTGTTTTTTGGTTCTTGGAGCATTTTCTAATTAGTCATTATTTTTATTTTATTTTATTGCTAGGTGGGTCCTTCGACCTCTTTTAAACCAACATAAATAATATTATTTGTTATTCTATTCTTATTTTATTTTAAAATTTAACTTTATAAACAATCATTTTATTCTTGATTTAAAATAACTTACTACGATTTCACATCTTCAAGCTAATCATCACTATCTATTTAGTTTATATTTACAATTTCTTTCTTATAATTTCCACTATTAAATCTTACGTTAAAAGCAAATCTAAACAAAATTTAAAGTTATAGCCAACTTAACTTAACTTAATTGCTTAAAAGTACTGGTTAATATTTTAACCATATTGAAGTTATAAAATTTTGTTTTATGCATAGTTTGTTTCTTCTAAAATCTAAGTTAAAAGGCTATAACTTTTTTAAAAGGAACAAATTCTGTCATCAACACATCCAAAATCGCTTGTTATGGCAACATCTAAAAACTGTCTAGTAATATTTAATTTGACTCTCCTTTGATTTTTAGCTCGTATTTGAAGTTTTATAACTCCGATTTAAGTGATGTCAATTTTGTTTTAAAATTAACGTCCCTAACTTTAAATTTTATGAGAAATGTATTTTGATTTTGATCATTTTCAAGTCCTAAATCTAGTTGGAAATTGGGTGATGAAGCTATTTAGTTTTTTTTTTTTTCAACATACAACAAAATATATTCATTCGTTTTCTCACCATTCGACGTAATTATTTCTCCTTTACATAACTTGTAATATGATTAACCATATCACCATAATAATCTACTAATTAAAATTTTTTTTCTCACATCCTTCTATAAATAACCAAAATTCTCTCACTAAAAGCATATTCACTTTTCTGCATTCCTTCATCTATAATAATACTTCAACATAACAAAAAAACTCCATTATCTCCTATAAACTTGAAATGTTCCTAATTCAAAGCATAATCAATCTTTCCATTATAAGTTTAAACACAAGATTTCTAATTCTTTTCAATTCATTCTTTACATTTCAACACATTCTAAAATAATTATAACCAATCAACTTTTATGCATTGTTTTTTATTTTTCTTTTTTTTTGGCCGGCACCACCGCCTTTCACAACCTTAGGATTGTTTTCTTTAATTTTTCATTTTTTTAAGTTATTTTCATTCATTTTCATTCCAATTACATTAATCAAGGCCACTTTCTCATTCCCCTCGATTTTACTTATGAACCATAACCTAGAATTTGCAATTTATACATAAATTCATAATCGTATTCAATTTAACTTATGTAATTAAGTCTAAAATCCCTTACCTAGTGATAAAGTGAGCTTTGATCCTCAATTAGTTGAAGTTTTTTGTTTTGGACACTCCTTTCCCCCTCTTGGTCGGCTCCTTTCCTCTCTAAATCCCCAATTTCTTTTCCTTATTCTTCTTTAATTCTTGTCTTGATAATGTTTTCCTCACCACTTAGCCTAAATCTTACCCAAACCCTTTCAATTTGTTGAATTTCCTATCAATGTTTTGTGTAGAAAACTTGAATATTCTCCTCTCTTTAATTTCTTCTCTATTGTTGTCAGCTTCAGAGAGGAAAAAATAGGGTATTTATAGTTCAAACTCTTAATATTTACATATTGACCCCATTTGTTTAGTTATTTCACTTTTGTCCTTGTCCATTTTCTAGCAATTTGTGTTATGTACTCTTTTATTTCTTTTAATTTCATTCATTTTCATTTAATTCTATATCCTTAATTTAATTTAACTCATTCTATCTCTGGGTTAATATTTTGATATTTTCAAAAAAAAAATTAACCAGGATTTTATATAACAGAAAAAAATCCACATTTTTCCTCTATAATTTTATCCATCATCTTTCTTGTGAATATTTTTGTAATTAACATGTAATTGGTTAAAAAAATATTCAAAAAGGTTCTTTACACCAATGTGTTCATCTCTCAACTTTCCAGCTTTAGTATTTGGTTAGTGTTAAAAATATTTTTTTAATATTTATTGACACATATAATTCTCGATATATTTTATTAAATATACGTATAAATTTTTCATTTTATAATTAAATTTTTTCTTAATGCTAGAATATATATTTACAATACTTATATATTCTTTTTTTTATTATTAAAAAAAACTTTTATCCAACTAGCAGTGGAGTTACTTAACTAGTATCAACTATGTTGTTTCTTTAAACCACTAGCACCAGCAAACAACCCATTAGAGGATTTTCCCTCGTCAGTACAAGTAAGAGTCCTTTGTGAATTCAATATTTTAAATTATGATTGGAAACTGGGATAAATTCAAAGTTGCCTTAAGGTTATTATTTCTCTATAAATTTATTATATCAAGACGTATTCCCCTCTTCTAGAGCTAGTTATTAGTCCTATATTTTTACAAGAAAACCTAAGAAAACTAGTATGGTTTATGCAGAAATAAATAACAACTATATAAAAAGCAGTAAATAGAAGAAATAAAATAAAGAAAGCAATAGATTTTGAGAGATAAATTGGAATTCCTTTCGTCCCATTAATTATTGTTAGCTCTTTTTGTGAAAATATATAAATTTTAAGGGAACAAAAATTCATTAATTAGTGTCGACTTTGGTATGTTATCCTTATTTTGTATTCCGAAGTTGCCTAAACTACTCTACATTCTTTTATTATAAAGTTAAAAAAGTATAAAAAAATAGAAAAATTTGTATTTATGTAAGTTTGATTTTTGAAATGACAAAATAAAATAGAATAACTAATATTACGAGACAACTAATAACAATGATCATTAAATATGTCAAAAAACTGTGTTAAAAAAAAATCTTATATCGAGATTTATTTTTGATATCAGCACATTAAAATAATCTTATAAAGTTGAAAACCCTAATACAATTCTAAGTCAGAAATAATACAATTACTGTTTTTCAAGATTTGAAGAAGAAAAATAATTATAATATAGTAAAATTAAATATAAAAAAAGTTGGCACTTGTAGGCTCCAACCACTTCCAGCTATTTGAACTTGTTTGATCAAGTTTTGAAAGACTTCATACATGAATTGGGCCTTTTAGAACTGCATGCGATCTTAGGCTGATCTATAAATTTTCTGCAAAACTAGTTCTTTGTTAAAATAAAGGATTCTAATACTTAATTTGGTAAATATAGGAGGTGTGTAGTGTGTGAAGAGTGTTTTAGTGTGTAGCTTGTGTGTGTATATATATGAAATCCAGGACTTAGAAATTA
>Ga0325404_1004314_pt1 | contig 15140 bp, 9 predicted proteins | sample PopdelMetagenome_18_FD_205664 | JGI IMG/M metagenome (GOLD analysis project Ga0325404, IMG submission 205664) | Populus deltoides microbial communities from Bellville, Georgia, United States - Xylem-Control-R1 | ecosystem: Host-associated > Plants > Phyllosphere > Stem > Wood/Secondary xylem... | reverse complement strand
TTTTTGACATGCTCTGTCCGTCAACAAATCTGTCTATAAAATTATTACCGACATACGATAAATCACCAATAAAAATTTTTTTGATTGTTGATTTCCATCTATGATCATGTCGGCAAGTTTCTTGCTGGGAAACTGTAAGTATAAATACCAATAGAAATTTTATCGGTAAAATCGAAGAATTCAGGTAGTGAATAAAATTAGTGGAATTTTTAATAAAATGTTGCAAAGATATGACACTTCATATATATATATATATATATATATATATATATATATATATATATATATATATATATATATATAAAGCCTTAGTGATGGATGTAATGATTGTAACATTTGAGGTTTTTTATTATATTTTTTTACTAAATATGATTTAAAATTATCTTTATTTATGTATACTCTCCTTGTCTTCTCTTATATTCTTTTTTATATTCTCTCATTGTACTCATGTTCTATTTTTTATAAATAGCTTTTATTTGTGCAACTAAAAGGATTCTTCACCCAAAATAATTGGACTTGATCTACGTACGTAAAGTTATAAAATATAAGTGTTTTTGTCTATGAAAAATGAGTTAGTCTAGTTAGATTAAATTTACAGGGCTTGTACCTTTATATATATATATATATATATATATAAGGTTTTGAGTGTGAATCCATAAAGTCTTAATATGATTTTTAACAGGAGAAATATTAGGTTTCTTATTAAAAAAAAAAAAAGAAGCTACATCTCTTCTCCTACATGATTGCTATTTGTTTGGCCAATTAATAGTTATAAAAAAGACAGTGTTCCAGCATGGTTTTTTCATCTTAAATTCCAATATCATTTATTTGATTTGTGTTCCAGTTATCGTATATAGATTTTGAGTTTAAAATTATTACACATTGGATTGACCAATTAAGACAGTGTTTGTGTCTGTAACTGGATTGTGATTTTTAATTTTAAATAATTTTTTTATATTTTTTTATTGTTTTAATAAAATGATATTAAAAATAAAAAATATTATATTAATATATTTTAAAATAAAAAACATTTAAAAATACAGCTGATATTTTAAAATAAAAAACCGTTTGAAAATGCAAGTCAACCCGTTATTAAAAAATTTAATTTCTTTTTTTTGTTGAAAGTTAATTTTTTATATAAGTTTTAAATTGTTTTAATACGATGATTTTAAAACTAATTTTTAAAAAATTAAAAAAATTATTATTTTAATATATTTTAAAATAAAAAAATTTTAAAAATAATTACAACCACGTTAAAGAAAATTAATTTCAGCAAGACAATTGCGATTTCCAACATCTCAAACCAATCCCAAATATTATCCGGCAGATAATTAAGTGGCTCGAACATTGTCGTTGTTAATAAATAAAAGCAGTGTTTATTTTTATTTTTGGAAAAAATTAACTTTATTGATAAATAAGAATTTATTGAAAGTAACAGCACTTTGATTGGCGCACACATACGTACACGGCAGTTCTCCTGACACCGAACGTCAGCGAGGCTGTACAGGATCCAGCGGGACTTGAGTGTGCAGTTCACGCGACGCAGTAAAGAAGGTTTCCCTTCCCGCATATCGTCATGCAATCGTGGCGGCGCTAGCTGTTTATTCCTACCCAGATTCATTTATTTATTTACTGAGAAAAAGAATCAATAAATCTACACTGCCTCTTTTTTTTTTCTTTTTCTTTTTTTTGTTATAGCAAGGGGCAACCCTCAACCGTTATGCAAAGCTGCCTCTTCTTCTTCTTTTTTTATGCTCCAGCTGTGATTGATGACATCCAGGTCACGTCTTATGGGAAGAAATTTATTTGTTTTGCAAACATTATTTTTCTATTTTTTAGTTTAGAATATTTTTATTTTACAGTATTATTTTTACAAAGAAAGGTATGACATTGAAGAATTATAACGGAATGTTAACAAAATAATTATTATTTTGGTATGAGATGGTAATCGTAATAGCATCGGACATGGTAGCTAGCAATAAAATAATGATAGGAAAGGAAGTGGTTCTATTTTAGCACCAAGTCGGAGTTTAACCGTCTCAGCACCAAGTTGTTTTGTTTTAGCAGCAAGCCCAATTGTTCGAGCTTCGACTTGTTGTTTACAATCACATGCAACTCTGGAAATTGAGTGTTTATAACTGATTTTGAGCATCCAACGGTTAAAACACTACGAGCCGTCAACAAATCCTCGATTTTGGTATTTGAGATATCTTAAACTTGATTTCTATCAAGTCCACCAAACAATCTAGCCTCTAACTATAAATCTAGATCTGGTTATGGATGGGTCGAAAGATCATTCTCATATTTTTTCTGCAACCGGATGTTATATGTTTCCTGAATTGTTTTTAAAAAAACCAAGTCAGCAAATTTAAAAAACTTAATAACTTACAAAAAAAATTATTGAAATCCAACTTACCACAAACTTCTAAACTCAATTATGCATGAGTTGTTGCACCCCTTTCAGGAGGTTATCATTTCGCATGTAAGTTTCTACAAAAAGTTTCATTGGTCTTGATTCGCCTCTAAGAGTCGTAGCCTACAAAAGAAAATAGTTGTTAGTTAAATATTTTTTATAAAATAATAATTTTAAAAAATGGACGCAATACAAAAGAATCTTACCATCCACTTCGTATTCAAAACAAATAGAATGGATTCACCGGTGTGCATGGTAATTAAACCATGAATCTTTTTGTTCTGGTTCTTAGCACCGGATAGTGATCGTCATATGAAATGCTTGGACATCACATGCTAGATACAATCTACCCATATAGACTCCAAGATATGCAGTGGTCTAAAATCTCTCAAAACTAACATGTCTCCCTAGCCTAAAAAACCTCGTTTTTAGCTTCTTCTTTTTTCTTATTTCTTGTTTTGTGTCTCATACCAAAAATCACACAGCCTACATGGTGGAAATGAATTATCGGTTAAGATATAATGGAAGATACAAAAATTATCATTTAAATAAAAAATATAAAATTTTGAATTAAATCTTACATAATTGCGCTGTGATTCTCTCAAACCCTCATGACAACAACATTGCCAGCCATATCCCATAATTGTTTTTTCTTGCGCATTAAATTTGTAAAAGAATTAGTTTATTAAAATTAAACTGAATTAACATAAAAAAAATAAACTGAATTAACATAACAAAAAAACTGTTCAAGTATAAACTAACCTTGAATTTTCTAAACCGTACATCAATCATAGGTTTCCATTCAAGTTTTTTGAAAACTTGACTCCATTGAAATAATGGTACTTCCATAAATGATTTCATCGTTGATGTTATAATGCGAACAACCTTTAAATTTGTAAACTTGAAATTCTATTTGTTAATTGAAATTAGTATTTCAAAAATTATTAAATGTTGTTTGTTTTTTAATCGTGTAGGAAAGAAAAACAAATTTATATTGAGTGGTCAGGTTTCCATTGAATAATGTACTTCCTAATATATAAATCCCACTTAGAATAGACCATCCCTCTATAAAGCGGCATCACACTCGATGAGTATGCATCGAGAGAGGGTATCTATACCTTAGGTGCTTGTCCATGACCTAACGAATCATGGTCATCAGAAGTGTTGCTAGAAGAACAAGTAGCGCTCTTGTCCGTATGACACACTATTGACTTTTCCCTTGATATCTATATAAATTCTCATCTATTAATTGATATCATCATCGTCATCGACTTTTGTATGTCCATTAGTTCTCAATAAATCATTTAACTTCTTAGCATCAACATTAACAAAATATATTCTCAAAGATGGGAAAATTTGAGTCTTCTTCTAATTAGGTAGACAAAGCAACTTGATATGGATCAACTAACTCATCAAGCTGAAATACATCATCTCTCACAGTTACTTCATCATTACCATCCTAAATAATTTCTACACCAGCTCTAGCTTTGGTTTTCACTATGGAAAACCAATCAACCGTATAACGATTATTTCTAAAGGAAAGATTGTATGTATAACAAACTTTTTCCTTTAGCAAACAATGATGAGGATCTATTTTGATTTTTCTATCAGTGATATCATATCAATAATATTTGAATAAAAAGACTTTATTCTACTCGCTATGATATTACAATTTTATCACCTCTTTTAACTTCCCATAATAATCAACTTCAAACTAATTAGATTCTTTAAAATAAACCCCACTGTTATATATCTTTCCACTTTGATCATACTCTTCAGTATGAAAAACATGTCCATTGAAGAAATATTTGTTACAACACTTCACTTTTATTTCAGGATCCAAACATAGTAAATTTAAAGTACCACTAACATTCCCTCTCAATTGATAAACCTGGTACAAGATTACAACTATTAAATGTTAAAGAGAAAGGTGGAATGAAATTAAGTTTTGCGAGAGATAAGAATAATTAAGTAGTGCTTACATGTATTCTGAACACACATGAAAAACTATTTATCTTGTAATCGAAAGATTTGAAATTCAGTTAGCTGTGAGTTTTTGGACTATAAAAATTATTAAAAAATAACAATATGTTAAATATTATACTTACTGAATAAAAGATCTCAATTCATTGAAGTTAAATAACATGTAATTATGTGTGTATCTGAATTTGATTTATGTTAAGTATCTTATCCTCTTTATATTTTTTGGTACATGTCATCCAATATGGGAAAATATTGACTAATTCCCATACCAAGGCACTTCATCATCATCATCATGTCTTTAAATGCGGTTGATTCTTGTTCTTAAGTGACGTTCGAAATACAAAGAGATAAATGTTGAGATCATTTCAACAATATAAGTCTTGCATATCGAAGTCTCAATATGCACCTTGTTTTTTAATTTTTTCTTAAAGTTGAGCAAGTATCTGCATTGAATTGAAGGAATATTTTAGATTTTAAAAAAGAAGAAGAAAAAATTTAATTAACATGCATATGTAATCTCTAACCTCTTGAATGGATATATCCATATATAAAAAGTGATTGAGGTCTGTGAATACATCCAATACCCTTATTGGTAATAAATCCTGGTAAGCAAGTGGAATGATTATTTGCATAAATACATGACAGACATGAATCTTCTTTTCATACAATATGCAATCTTTCAAATTCACCAATCTAGATATGCTTCAAGCATGTCCATCAGGAAAACATAAACTTTTAAGCCATTTATAGATAAAATAATTATGCATTCTTGTTTAAGACGAAGTTGGCTTTGGGTTTTGTAACTTGTGACCCATCATAAATAAACTTTATAGTCTTATAGTGACTAAACAAAGGTATATCCATTCTAGCATTTATGTTGTCCTTTGTTTTTCCTTTCATACTCATCACCGTGTTAAAAATATTTTCAAACATGTTTTTTTTAATATGTATGACATCCAGATTATAGTGGAGGAGATTAGTCTTTCAATAAGAAAGATCCAAAAAAATACTTTGATTTACACCAAAATCAAGAAACTTCTACTAACAAGATTGAAAATCAAACACAATGTCATCATACTACAATACCACATCATATAATTTTTCACTCGATGGTATTGGCGGTGCAACATCCCTTTCAACTCTACCAATAAAAAAGTTCTTTCTATTTTTTCTATACTTATGATCGACAAGAACCATCGGTGACAATAAAAATAGATGTTTTACTATAATTTGTTAAGGTCAAGACCTTGTTATTTTTCATATAAAATGGACATGCTACTTTTTCATACCTGGTCCAACTAGAAACATCAATATTCCTATTTGGACTATTAGGACATGATATGACTGTATAAAAAATATGAACTTCAACCTCATACACATCCTCAGTGTTAAGTTGTAAACTATGAGCATTACCGACCAATAAGAATAAGAAGTAACAAATGAACAGAATGAATTGAATATGTCAGTACATAACCCATGACATACGTTTCGTGATTCCAATGAAAACTAAGGATGGACCTTTCTAAAATGTTCTCAAGCTTCACCATCAGACGGTTCACCATTAATCTATTCATCACATCATGTGAATGATGTCATGTCATGTTCCTAATAGTCTTTGGAGACATGAATAGCATTTTTCAAGAGTGATTAAAAAGTACTTAAGTTTTATATGTGTGACAAAAGTCCTTCTCAAGCCAATTCTAGGTTTATACCGATCATTCCCACAAGTTTTGCACTCGATTAAATTTTTATTTTCAAGGTATTATAACTTACAAAATTTTGGAAAAATATCAATTTTTTGGTATCCTAGGCCAATGAGTTTTATCATAAATTTAGCAACATCGAATTAGATAGTGTGTAATTAATTAAACTATAATCTCATTACAATAATCCATCCTGCATAACCCTTCAAGTGAAACTCGATACATCTTAGAACAATCATTCATTATTTATATCAAACCTATATAGAATATTGATGATAACATGTATTAATTAGTTATGTGAACTAAATAAATTAGCTAACATTGGTTTAACTCAAACTTATTCAATCTATTTTAATAATATCCTTAAATCATTATCAACTTTCTACAGAAAATAAAATTCCTCTATATTTACCAGAATTTAAAACTTAACAATAAAATTGACAAAATTTGAAACAAATATATTAAATAAGGTATTATTTATTTCAATACAAAACACTAAAGTCACAAAATCAAAATTAATTTCATCAAATTACAAACAAGTATAATTTTTTAAAATATCAAACAAGTCCTAACATTTACAAATCATACATTCACAAAACAAATTTCCATGGGAAAAAGCTATAAAACAAGTAAACAAACAAACAAACTACATATATTACATCAAAATAAAAAACAAAGAGTTAAAACAAAAAATTGATAGTTTTGCTTGCTTGATGAGTGAAATCCTAAAATGAAATTGAACTAGACTAGGGATGCTGACAAACTGAGTGTTGGGTTGGCTACATTTATGGTGATGAGAGTATGATTTGTGATAAAATAGGAGAGGGGGTTTGTTGTTATTTGTAGTGAAAAGTAAAGGAAAAAGAAGAAGAAATGAGGAAGGAAGAGAAGGGGGGGTCTCTCATTAGTTCATAACTTAAATATTACCGATGAGTTTAGCAGTAAATATTAGCGACAAGTTTATTTCATCAGCAACACTAATTATAACAATGATACATCATTTTTTCTTTTTCTTTTTCGTTTCTTATTTACCCATTGTATTTCTGTCAGTGTACAATGACATATTCCATCGGTAAATTACCCCGCAATTTACCAAAACAATTATTGTCGTTGGTAATTTTGTTTATATTTGCTAATTTTCTGGTAGTGATAGACTAAATCTATATCATAATTTTTTATCAAATTAAAATACACATAAATACAACATATTGACAAAGATGTATATAAAAAATATTTTTATTCCTACAGAGTTAAAAGGATTACAAGCACTAGTTGTTCAACTAAAGATATAGGTATAATTTTAATTTTTTATTATGTTTGGGATTAATTTAACTCATTTTTTTTATCATATTTGTTGAAAACTATAAATTATAAGTTTCAATAAGATATGTTATGGATATATAGATCAAAAGGTTCTTGAGACAAAAATATATCTTCATATAAAATAGATCTACACTAGATTGCTTCTTATGTTATGTTGCTAGTTAAACTAGTTTTTTTAGCAAAAAAAATAAAAAAATCAAAGTCATAAAGAAAATATTTGAAATTGTCTTTAAACCAAGTTAAGTGGGCAAACTTGAAATCTTTCGACCAACTCTCTACCTAGTCTAGGTTGTAAAATGTTCAGACGTCTTTTTTTCTTGTATAATTAATGACGCTTGATGGTATTTGAAAACAATTTCTTGATCGTATTGTTGTCTCTCCCAAATGAGGCCAAGTGTAAGAGTTATTAATGAATCATAATCTAAAATGAGAAGATATTAGAGAATTAAGAACTAAATTGAATGAAAATTTTTTTAGCATATGTAACACATGCGTTACAGTGTGAGGAAGGTCATCACATTATGGTGGCACGTGCGACTTCTCTAAGCTCCAATGATGGCCATCCTTAAAGCTGTTAGAAAGGTCTCGACAGGGTATTCCCACCACAGTGGCATTCGGTGAAAAGAGTGGCTTTAACAACCCTTTTTTGTTTTTTTCCTCCTTTTCTTTGTTCATTTTCTGCATGCGACCTTTTAAAAATATAAATGAAGAATTCTTTTTTTTTTTTAATGTATGCTTTGATTCTTATTTTGTTAATTGTTATTTTTAATAAAAATTATAGTTCAATGCTACAAAATCAATGCCCAATACACAATGGAATGTGCGTCCAAAACTATTAACACGCTAGGAAATGAAAAATGAAAGAAATTTTTGAAACAAAAAAATTTGAAAATATGCCATGAAAGAATGAAATTAAAAAATCAAAACTCTAAGGAAAAAAAGAAAAGAAAATGAGAAAATAATGAAAACGACACTTGAAAGCAGCCAAAGAAAGTTGAAAGAAATTACAAAACTTGCCACGTATGAAAACCATTTCGTTTTAGGATTCTTCTTAATGTTAATTAATAGCCTTACTCGCTCACCACTCTATATATATAGACACCAACCAAGCATTTCCATACAGCCCAAAAATCAGAAGCCCCTTTCTTTTCTTGTCAGCGTGGAAAACATAAAACTCACCCTGTATTTGTGTACCCTCTCCTCAATCTTCAAAATTAACCTAGCCCACCATGAGAACCGACATAGATAGCTTCTGGATCTTTGCTTTGGCCTCCAAATGCAGAGCCTTTACACAAGAAAATATTGCATGGTCACTTTTGGTCATTGGTTTAGCCTGGATAGTTGTTACCCTGATTTACTGGGCATACCCTGGTGGTCCAGCTTGGGGAAAATATAAACTCAAAAATACTTCCTTCACAATTTCTAATCCAATTCCAGGTCCCAGGGGATTCCCCATTACCGGCAGCATGAAGCTTATGACCTCCTTAGCACATCACAAGATTGCAGCTGCTGCAGATGCATGCAAAGCCAGGAGGCTCATGGCGTTTAGCCTTGGTGATACTCGTGTTATCGTGACATGCAATCCTGATGTCGCTAAAGAAATATTGAACAGCTCGGTGTTTGCAGATCGTCCAGTTAAAGAATCTGCTTATAGCCTAATGTTCAATAGAGCAATCGGGTTCGCTCCTTATGGTGTCTACTGGCGAACCCTTAGAAAAATAGCTTCTACACACCTTTTCTGCCCCAAGCAAATCAAAGCTGCCGAGTCTCAAAGGCTCCAAATTGCTTCTCAAATGGTGTCAACGTTCAATGACCGAGAAAAGAGCAGTTTCAGCGTTCGTGGGGTCCTTAAAAGAGCTTCACTTAACAACATGATGTGTTCAGTTTTTGGACGCGAATATAAATTGGATTCATTTAATAATGAAGTTGAAGAGCTAAGAGCTCTAGTTGAAGAGGGGTACGATTTATTGGGTACACTTAACTGGAGTGACCACCTTCCTTGGCTGGCAGATTTTGACCCTCAAAAAATCCGGTTCAGATGCTCAAATCTCGTGCCAAAAGTGAACCGGTTTGTCAGCCGAATTATAGCTGAACACAGAGCTCTAACAAGAAGTGAAAACCCAGATTTCGTTGATGTTTTGTTGTCTCTCGAAGGCCACGATAAATTATCGGACTCCGATATGATTGCCGTCCTTTGGGTAAGCAAGCAGGGGCGCGCGCGCGCATACACACATCACACATGAATCTTACTATAATATTTTTGTCCCAGATACGTAACTTATAATTGTTATGTGTGTTCGTGGATGTACATACATATAAATTATTCTGAGCAGCAAGCAATTAATGCTTTTATTTCTATCTTGTACTATGTTGTTGTACATTTGGACTAACTAATATTGCTGGGTTTCACTTTCTCTGTGTGTAGGAAATGATTTTCAGAGGGACTGATACTGTGGCGGTTTTGATTGAGTGGATTCTAGCGAGAATGGTGCTTCATCCTGATGTTCAATCAAAGGTCCACGATGAGCTTTACAAAGTTGTTGGAAGATCAAGGGCCGTTACTGAATCTGATATCACGGCCACGGTGTATCTGCAGGCAGTGGTGAAGGAAGTGTTGAGGCTACACCCACCTGGCCCACTTCTCTCGTGGGCCAGGCTAGCCATCACCGATGCAACCATTGATGGGTATCACGTGCCGAAAGGGACCACGGCAATGGTTAACATGTGGGCCATTTCAAGGGACCCAGAGTTTTGGGAGGACCCACTTGAATTTATGCCCGAGAGATTCGTCGTGACTAAGGAGGATGTGTTGGAGTTTTCTGTTCTCGGCTCGGATCTTAGGCTTGCTCCGTTTGGTTCCGGTAGGCGGACTTGCCCTGGAAAGACATTGGGCATAACCACGGTGACCTTTTGGGTTGCATCACTGTTACACGAGTATGAATGGGTGCCGGGTGATGAAAACAAGGTTGACCTATCAGAAGTATTGCGACTTTCCTGTGAGATGGCGAATCCATTGACCGTTAAAGTGCAGCCCAGGCGTACCTCCCACAAGCCCTCTGTACAGAGAACAACGTCCTAGATGTCTAGTGTGGATCTTAAAAAAAAGGAAGAAACAAGTACGTACTTGGTGACGGGGTTTACAAATCTTAATTAACCCTCGATCCACCATATGATCATGTTATCTTTAGCCTGTCTCTAGGGGGTCGGTTTTTAAATTTGACAGTCGAGTATCAAATATTGTGTCTCTTATTTATATATATATATCGTGACATGTTTCAACTGGTGTAAATACGAGTGAAAATGAAAAAGGAGTTCCGAGTTTCTCATTGTGTCTCAAGAGCTATCATGTATGGTTCCTCGTTATTAATTTAGTTTTTAGAAGCACTTAAATCTCTCTTGGTTTGAGAAATTACCAGCAAATTACAAGCTCGTTAACACATATGGTGCTCAGTTAATTAAACAGTTCGATGTTGACCACAGTTGCGTTTGTCTGTGGTAGCTTCTTGACAAAGAACCTTGACGTATGCTATGGAAATATACCTTTCTTTTTCTCTGCCGTCTTGCGTTCACCGTTTTATGACCCAAATCTTCGTTTCATTCGTCATTTAATTATTCTTGCGGTTTTCCATGGCGTGCTCCATTATGAGTGAGATTTTTCACGAGCTTGGGAAATATTTAAATCACTTATCCAAAATTTAGATGTGACATTGACATTAATATTTGGATAAATTTTATTTTGTTCATGGAATTTGGTGTTTCTATCAATTGCACACCAATTTCTTAACTTTGCTAATTAATTAACCATCAATAATTTAAAAATAATTCTCGGATTAGCCCCGTCCAGTCAATTTATTAAAAAACTTGATGACATTGGTCATTAAACGAGCAAGTTCCATGATATGATCATTATCCAGATAAACCTTGCTAAAAAAATCCGTCAAATATTATTTTTTTTAAAGAAAATCCCACGAGAAAAATAGGAAAAGAATGAAAAGAGTTTTTTAAGTTAGATTAAAAAGATTAAGTACTTCAAATCATTTTTATTTTTTGCACATTTTGTACGTTGATAAATTTATTTGTAAAATTTATTAATAATAAACTCATTAATAAATCAGAAATCATCACCAGAGTTTTTTAATAAATTATTTTTGTTTGTGAGGCTGTCAATAATTTTCTTACCGATGAACTATGAAATAAAAACCCATAGAAAATTTCTTTGATAAATCTCATATATAGTTTGAGAGTTTTTTTCACAACAATACTAGCTAGTCAATTTGTGTCATCTATCAATTATTAATCTATATAATTTCAATTTTTAATTAATTCTTGAAAATGAGAAGGATTTACTCTCTCCCCTCATCCCCTTCTTTGGTTTGTCTTTCTGTAGTTCTAGTTTTCTTCATTGTTTTACAAATGGTGGGATGAAACCATGCAGCCGTTGATCATGAGGAAGTGGAACCCTTGGTAAGCCCCTCTGCTTCGATCTTTGGTTCATTTGATATTTTGAAAGAACAATTGATTTTAGGGGTGGTTCAAAACACTTCTCCATTACTCAAACCATAAGAAATTCGAAATTATATATCGTTAATTGACAAAATGAAAAAAATTATAAGTTTTAGATGGTGTTTATATATATAGAAAAATAATGGAAGAATGAGATCACTTATGTTTAAGAATGCAATATTTTTTTAAGGATACACACACCCCTTTTTTTTAAAACTTGAGTAAAGGACAAATTTATCCTCAAACTATCTCACATGTTCCAATTGAGTCCTCCATCTATTGATTGTCCGAATTGAGTCCCCCACGCATCCAACTCTTGATCAATCAACTCAGCCGTGATTTATAGCCAATGATATGCTCAATAAGCATGTAAAGTCACTCTTCCTTGCAAAAAAAATTTCCGCTCAAAACCTTGCTTACAAACGGATACATTTTAGAATTTACATCAAATCTCATAGTCATGTAAATAAGCTTTTAATCACGAAAAAACGCAAACAAATCCGAAATTTGTGCCGCAATTTGGCTATATGCCTATCATGTGCGTATTTAAGGGATCGTTTATTGTAGATCACAATGAGGATTAATTGGTCAAAATCTAAATAAAAAAGAGACTAGTCAATTAAGAAAATTGATAGGTGGAGGATCTAACTGGATGATAGTTGGGGTAAATCTATCTTTTTCCCTGGGATTTTCTTTAAAAAAAACACTATCTATGTCAATTCTAAGAGAAAGAGAGGAACATCCCATGCTTTATGGGTTAAGTATGATTGAAAAAAAAAAAAAACAGCTTTTAGGGGGGACGGGGAAATATACCTTTCGTTTTCCGGGAAGGACTGAATTCATTATCTCTCTAAAATGAGCAATCCACGAAGATTCCAGTTAATTATAACAATCACAGCTCAGCTAGACAGGACTCATGACTTAGATTTAACAGTAGTTTTATTTTATTTTTTTGGTAAGTCGTATATTTTAATGGTATGTGATTGTTGTGGTGCGATCGATCTTAAGAAATTGTAATGATGTACGTAGGCGTTTTGTCACTAATCATGCATGAGATTATCCAAAATGTCCTCCAGCTTAATTAATCATCCATACATACATCCATACATCCATACATACATACAAGCATGCAAGATTCGCATTGCCAATTTTGTGCTAGCGGGGCACGGCGGCTTTTGTATGATAATAGTGCTCCCAGTCTTTAAATATATATCGTGTTCCAACATTCGTGGAACAACTTGGACACTGGATTAAGGGAACTTTGTTTCATTAATCCCTGTTGATGACTACGATGCTAGCTAATAATATGTGTTTTTCATTTTGATTTAATTTATAAATATATGAGGGAAGTCTAAATGATTTAATTTCATAAAAGAATTCTAACTCCCAATTCAAAGTTCGATTCACTCAAATCATATCCACTTAATTGTGAATATATATATATAGTTCTTCTAACTAATCGCTCCTCGTCGAAAAAAACAAAACAAAAGGAAAAGAGTGGCTGCGACTGCGTTCGGATTTTTTTTAAACTCAAGAAAACAAAAGATTTTGGAGGCTGCTCCAGCACTTGATCACCAGTAATTCAATAATTTGTTTATTCAATGGTCAACAATTCTTTTACTCTGATGTAATGAAATTAATTAAAGCATTTAAGGACCTGTCCCGAATTGTTTTTTTTATTCTAGACGATTGAAGGACCCTATGAACATCTTACATCATCAATTGTTTTGTAGGAAGTTGGTAGAGTCTAATTTTATTCGTATTCATTAAGTTTTTTTATTCTTATTTTGTTCCAAAAAGGTCCCTGTGTCGTCACGTTGTTAGTTCATATGCTTACTTAGCATCTTTCTATTAAAGTAACTCTTTCATTTCTGAAATTATATAATTAAAGAAATAAAAAAAGATAAACATTTAAAATTAAATTATTTTAATTAATTAGGTTCGTTTATTTATCTATTCTTAATTAATTTAATTTACTTTATTTTAATTATTTACTTTTCACCGGGTGGGAAAATTTAGAAACAGAGGAGTTATTGTGGATCTTGTAAAGCAACATGTGTTAAGCATTTAGTTTTGTACTCCTAAAAGAAAAGTATCGTGTAAACATATTAACTAACAACGTTGTAATAGAGTAATTTTACAAAACGAAACATAGAATAAAGGGACTCAATCAATACAAAAAAGAAAAAAGAAAAAAGAAGAGAGGCCTTGATATATATATATATATATATATATATATATATATATATATATATATATATTAATATTAAAAGAATACAGGAAGTAAATAAATCAGGTAAACATGTTCAGAATTCCTCAAGATGTATATAATTTTTTTTAGAATTTCTGAAAATACACATGAAGATTAATTAAAAGTATAACGTTTTTCCTTATTGAATTTATGATAAGCTTAAAGGCAAAAGCTAACGGGTGTCTTACGCAATGTAATTATACTTCATTTATTATTGGATTGTAATAAAAATAAAATATTTTAACTAAAATAATGAATTGTACTGATTATAAATATTTAATAAGTTTTATTTACAAGGTGATATTTTTAAGCATTGGCAATAAATTATATAACTAAAGAGGAAAATAAAGATTGATTTGTAACATTGAATAACTCCAAGGACCCTTGATATAGATGCTAGAGCTTATAGACAGCGCTTTTCACTGGTGGGTGTGGTAGCCTGCTAGCTAGGCATATTGTCATCAAACAATTTTAATCATGTTTTCTAGCAACGATGAAGTTGACATGACAATTATTTTTTCCATGTAAAAATTAAACTAATCCAGCATACAGTCTAGCAGCAAGTGTCGTCATGTCGAAGTCCATGATTGATTTCTATTATCCAGAGAGTAATATATATATATATATATATATATATATATTACTACCTTAATTTTTTTTTTTATTATTATCGTGGGGTGTCCGGGCCAGCTTGCACGCACCACGACTATTTCTCACGGCTCATTGAGCATCCTGCAAGCCCAGTGAACAGGTAAAGCACCACGGGGATAACAGGCATGCACATAAAGAATCGAACTCGAAACATGAACGGAACAAGTCACACAATGAACGACTGAACTAAACCCTCAAGTATCGTGTCATAATAAGAGCTTGCTGCTGTCACCGCATTAAATTAGCTAGGACTAGGAGTGTACTGGCTCAAATCATCTGGATTTAAATTAAATTTGGTGTTAAAAATGGAGCA
>Ga0325404_1004313_pt1 | contig 15144 bp, 11 predicted proteins | sample PopdelMetagenome_18_FD_205664 | JGI IMG/M metagenome (GOLD analysis project Ga0325404, IMG submission 205664) | Populus deltoides microbial communities from Bellville, Georgia, United States - Xylem-Control-R1 | ecosystem: Host-associated > Plants > Phyllosphere > Stem > Wood/Secondary xylem... | reverse complement strand
CATAAGTGACAGTCCATGTATAATACCTATAAGGGTCATCTGCATTCACTAAAGAAGCACTCAAAACAGCCAAAACTCCACATAACAAGTGAAGCAAGACAGCATTTCCCATTGGATCTGCAAAAATGAAAAACGCCATGCAAGTGAACCAATGCCACCAAAGTCAGCTATAAACAAAAACAAAATGAGACATAAGACTTCACTCTCATGGACTACAAGTAAAAGATTGAAAAAGGAACATTACTAGTTACTGGATTTGAGAGGGGTGACAGTTGTTCTTAGGTGGCGACAATAATAATCTGATAGAAGTGGATTGGTGAGGTCAGGCTTTAAATAAGGACAGCCCGCGAAACAGAGCTACACCACTTGATTTTTTTTTTTTTTTTACCTTGCATTAAACTGAGCTCATACATATTCGGCGGATTTCACGCGTTCTAATCATAATCTCTTTAAACCAAAGATTAAATCATTTCTTTTCTTTTCATGCAAAAAGTAAGTTTAGTTGTGATTTGAAAGGAGATCATACCAAAACCATCCTCTAATTGCGCTCACCAGCTTTTATCTTTTTTTTTTCTTTTTCCGCTTGAATTGTCAATTTTTGTTTTTTCCTTTGTTCTTTAGTACTTTTTTTTTAATTACTAGTAATGATCAATTGGAGTTATATTTTCTTTTTTTTCACTGTCTTTCATCTCAAAACAATAACGCTGGTCCTCGGTGCTTTAAAATATTTCACCAACAACAATAATAAAAGACAACGCTTGCATTTGCTCATAGCTTGCTTGACGCAGTACTTGAATCCAGCTAGGTGAAGGTTTAGATGGAATTCAAACTGGATAGTGCCCATTAAACTCTGACATGACTGACCAAACCTACCTAAGAAAAAACCTTAATGAATTTCAGGAAGGTTTTACTAATGCCAACATGTTCTCTTATAGTTCCATATCTCTCTGTATTGAACCAACAAGTCATGCGCTCGACAGGTTGCATCTGCCATATAGCTTCTGCCCAGAAAGAATTGCACAGGTCAAGTACCGGTTGCCCATGATTGAAGAGTCTTTTGAAGTGGAAGAGGAAGTTTCCTTGCATCCATTAATCCATTACAAGAATATCCATTGAGGGTTCTTTTTAATCAGAAAATTTATCCAATGACTTATCTCTAGTGAAATCTATATATACTGGAAAAACAAAAGGGAAACCTCAGATTTGGGTCCTATCTATAACCCTATTCTCAATTGAGTCTCTATACTATATTTTTCATCAATTGGGTCCCAATCACATTTAGTATCCTCAATTTGGTCCATCCACCATAAAAATAAACCTAATATCGTCTAAAACCTAGAGTCGGGGGATTCAATTGAGGGAAATCTTAGTCACGTTGACTCAAGAAGGATCCAATGGGATAAATCGGGACTCGTTCGTTTAAAATTTAGTTGGGGACCTAATTGAGATAAGAGTTATACATTGAGGACTAATATGAGGTAACTACGAAACAAAAGAGAGAGGATCCGTGATAAGCACCCACGTGAGATGTCGGCGATTGGGGTTTAAGCTTTTGACTCTAAAACAACAAGTGGGTACCACACGTATTCACCATTGCGCGTGACACATCGTTTAAAGAAAAAAAAATAGGGAGAGAGAGAGAGAGAGAGAGAGAATGGAAGAAGAGGCAGAAGAACAAAAAATTGGCCACAATTTTGCGGTGGAGCCCTGCCCCTGCCTGTGACTATTGATGAGCCATAATTTTTTCTGCATGAGAATACGGGTTTTAGGTGGGGATAGTGGGGACCCTTCCACCGTCTAAAGCCTTCTCTCTGCCCCCACACTACCTGAGCCAATGGTTAGTGCTTGATGGGGATCATCATAATTTATTTTTCTTTATAGCACTAGGGGAAAAAAAAAATAAAAAGGTGCTTGAATGTACTCATTATGGATTAAATTACAGAAAACTCTAAATTATGAGGGTAAAATATTGAAGCAATCCATGGTCCACGGTGAAAACCTCACTTTACTTTCAAAGAAACCTTCCATTTAATTATCACTAAGGGATCAAATAGTTTTTTTTTATTGGGACACATCAATCATTGTCTAACTAAATGGGGTCAGATCTGTCTTTTACATGTTTTTGGAATAGTGTAATGCTTAAATATTTTAAAATAGTGTTATTTAGCATTGAAAAAAAAATTGAGAGTTCCTACGAATCTTTATAAATATAGAGTTTTGTTAAGAAATATATTTATTTTATTTTATTTTATTTATTAAGAGTATGATAATATTTTTAGTTTAGTCTATATATAATCTTTTTATATTTAGATGAAAACAAGAATTTCAAAATAAAGTGATCTATGAAACCATAGCCTCTCCCCTTTCTTATGTTCGTATTTTCTCTTTGTTTAATTTTGAATTGTTTAACATGGTATCAGAGTATGGTCTTATGGCTCAAGAAATACATCTTCAGTCATATTCTAAAAAGGAAATTCTTTTCACTTTGAATCATTCTGTTCTAGCAGTACCCTCTAAGTTATTCTCTAATCAATAGAATAAGCCTTACACAAGGGTTTCCTTCGACAAGTTTTGTAAGCAGATATGTCATTGGAAGGCTTAGTATCCCAAGTTGAGACAACAGAATCAAGCTTGGAAGCCTGACAGTCAGTCACAATCTAATACTCAGAGACCACCTCAGGGTTATAAATCACCGTACCACAATACTGAAGCAGTAGTTTCATCAGGCTCTATCATTGATCTTAGTACTTTAGTTGAGCAATTTCAGAAGTTTTTCTCCTTACAACCACAAGCATTGTCCATTTCTTCTTCCATATGACAATTTTCTCGTAGTTCTTTAGGTATGTCACATTCTAAATGGGTTATGGATTCTAGTGCTTCACATCACATGTCTCCAGATTCTTTATCTTTTACTTCTGTGTCTCCTTTGCCCTCTATTCCTGTTATGACTGCTGATGGCACTCTCATACCCTTAGCAGGTGTTGATTTTGTTGTCACACCTCACTTGTCTTTCCCTAATGTTTATCTTATTATGATACTCGAATTGAATTTTTCTTTTGTTGGTTAGTTATGTGTCCAATACTCGGATTGAATTTTTCTTTTGTTGGTTAGTTATGTGATTTTGATAATTATTAAGTCATTTTTTCCTTTTCTTTTTGTTATGTATAGGATATGCAATCTCAGAAGCTGATTGGGACAGGCCGTAGGGAGAATGGACTATATATTTTGGATGAGTTAAAAGTGTTAGTTGTTGCTGCTGTTATTACTACTGCTACTAGTGTTGATTTGTCTTCTTTTCATCTGTGTCCTTCCTTTTCTAGTTTTTATTTATGGTATTCTTGTCTAGGTTATGTTTTGTCTTCTCGTTTGAGATTTTTGGCATTCGTAAGAGCTTTAGAAAATTTACAAACTTGTGATATTTCTGATTGTAGTGGATGTAAACTGATAAAATTTTCTATTTTACTTTTTAATTGAAGTATTTTTATTTCTTCTTCCCCATTTGACTTAATTTATTTTGACGTATATGGATCTTTTCCTGTTTCCACAAAAGAAGGGTCTTGATATTATGTTTTTTTCATTGATGATCATACTCGTTATTATTGGGTTTATCTAATAAAATATCATTCTGAATTCTTTGAGATATATACAACTTTTCGAGCTTTTATCAAAACTCAATATTCTATTGTTATAAAATGTTTTAGGTGTGATTTGGGTGGGGAATATACCTCTAATAATTTTCATGAGTTGCTTGCTTTAGATGGAACCATTCACCAAACTTTATATACAGATACTCTTGAGCAAAATGGAGTTGTTGAAAAAAAACATATATAAGCATGTTATCGAAATTACTCGTTCTCTTTTGCTGAAAAAAAAAACATATATAGGCATATTATTGAAACTACTCGTTCTCTTTTATTGTCTGCTTAATATAATTCCATATTCTTATATTTCAGGTTTTTCTCTTTTTGAAAAGTTATATGGGTATCCCCCTAATTATTCTTCCTTTAGAGTTTTTATTGTACTTGTTTTATTCTTTATCCTCATGTAGAACGCAGTAAGTTGTGCTTTTGATTTGTTATTTGTTTCTTTCTTGGTTATGGTAAAGGTAAAAAAGGGTATCATTATTTTGATCCAATAACTCATAAACTTTATATGTCTCATCATGTTGTCTTTTCTGGACATATACCTTTCTTTTCTATTATATCCACTACTCATAGCTTGACTAAATCTTATCTTATTCGTATAGATCTTTTTTCTAAGAATCCTGATAGTTTATCATCTCAAGTTCCTAGTACTTCAAATACTCCTCCTCATGTTCGATCAATTCATACTGATCATTCTGTAGGTACTGACATTTTATTCTCCGACATACTTGAAGCTCTATTCTCCTCTACAGTCCCTCAAGCTTTGTCTGAGACTGTGGATCTACCTCTATGTCAATCCATAAGCATTCGTAAGTCTATAAAGTTATCATATTTTGCTTATTCTTGTTATTCTTCATCATTTACTTTATTTTAAGCTTTTATTCATTGTCTCTTTAAGCCCTCTTCCTATAAAAAGATAATTTTTAATTCTTTTTTTGCAGCAAGCTATGAACGAGGAATTTTCTGCTTTGCATAAGATAGATACTTGAGATTTGGTTCTTCTACCTCTTGGTAAGAGTGTCATTGGTTGTCGTTGGGTGTATAAGATCAAGACTAATTCTGATGGGTCCATTGAGCGATATAAAGCTAGGTTGGTTGCAAAATGATACTCTCAACAATATGGTATGGATTATGAGGAGACATTTGCCCCTGTTGTAAAAATAACTACTATTCATACTTTTATTTCGTAACTTTAGTTCATCAATGATATATCTCTCAACTTGATGTTAAAAATGCCTTACTGAATGGAGATCTTTAAGAATAAATTTATATGGCGCCCTTTCCTAGTGTTTCACATGACTTTAGGTATGTTTGTAAGCTTAAAAAAGTATTATATGATCTCAAACAAACACCTCATGCTTGGTTTGAAATTTCTGTTATGATCTCTTCTCTTAGATTTGTTTTCTAACAGTCATGATTCTACTCTTTTTATTAAGTGCAATGATACATGTCGTATCATTATATTTTTATATATTGATGACATAATTATTACTGGTGATGACATTGATAGTATTTTAATTTTAAAGACAGAGTTAGCTAGACAATTTGAAATGAAAGACTTGAGTTATCTTCGACATTTCTAGGGTATTGAGGTAACTTACTCATCTAAAGGTTATTTTCTTTCTCAGTCAAAATATGTTGCAAATATTCTTAAGCGGGCTAGACTTACTGATAATAAAATTATAGATACTCTCATTGAGGTTAACATAAGATATTTTTTTTATGATTATCTACCTTTGTCAGATCCTACTTTATACCTTACTATTGCTGGGAGCTTGATATATCTCATTATTACTCGTCTAGATATTGCATATATTATTCATGTTGTTATTCAGTTTGTTGCTTCTCTTACTACCGTTCATTGGACAACTGTTCTTTGTATTTTACGATATCTTCAAGGCACAGTCTTTCAAAGTTTTTTACTTTCATCCACCTCTTTCTTGAAGTTGCGTGCATACTATAATGCTGATCATGATAATGATCCCATAGATCACAAGTATGTTACTAATTTCTGTATCTTTTTAGGTGATTCTCTTATTTCTTAGAAGTGCAAGAAACAATCTGTTGTTTCTCAATCTTCAACCAAAGTAGAATATCATGCTATGACCTTTACTACCAAAGAGATTGATTGGTTATATTGGTTAGTTATAGATATGAAAGTTTCTCTTTTTTTTCTCACTCCCATGTATTGTGACAACCAGAGTTCTATTCAGATTGCTCATAATTTGGTTTTTATGAACGAGCTAAGCATATTGAGATCGATTGTCATCTCACTCGTCATCATCTCAATAATGGCACCATTAATTTGCCTTTTATTTCTTCTTCTTTGTAGATTATAAATTTCTTTACAAAGTCGCATGATATTACCTTTTTTTTTTGTTGGCAAACTATCGATACTTATAGTTTCCGCATCGTGAGCTTGAGGAGAGATATTAAGAAATATAAGTTATTTTGTTTATTTATTAATGGTAGAATAATATGTTTATTTTCTTTTTAGTTTAGCTTATATATAATCTCTTTATATTTAAGTTAAACTTATTCCTTTATATTATAGTGATCATGCAATATCAATGAAACCCTAGCATCTTCCTTTCTTATTTTTTGGAGTGATCATTTTAGATTCGGTTCGGTTTTTACATATAAAAGAAATGAAATCAAAATTTTAAAAACAAATAATAAATAAACCAAAACTGAATCCAACCGACCGATTTCAGTTTAGTTCGGTTTTTATATCAAAACCCGAGAAAAACCTATATTGTTTTTTTACGCTTTTTTTTTTACTTTCTAATGGGCTTTCTAATGGCTTACCATTTATGTTAATATTATATAATTTTCTTATAAAATTCCAGAGTGTATTTAATTTTTTTGCCACTAAATATTCATCTATATTAAATTATTAGTGTTAATCTTGTGTTTATTAAGTATTTTTGCCACTAAATATTCATTTATATTAAATCATTAATGTCACTCTTGTGTTTAATATGTTTTTTGCCTTCCTAATATTTTTCTTTTCTTTTGTTTGAGTGAGTAAGACTCTTGCTACAGAATAGTTTAAATAACACACATCAATAAGTTAAAATTCAAATTACAAAGCATTGCCTTCAAAGGGCTTAAAAAAACAACAAATAACATTGTTATAAAACACTCCAAGCCAAAAAAATAAATCTTCATTGTGCATATCATCTCTAATTATCATCCGTTACTAGATGTAACTTTCCACCAAATTCTACAAAATAAAAAATTAGACATGTTAGAATGAAAATGCGTTAATTAGTAAATCATAAAATAAAAGATGTAAGTTTATAAGAAAAATTACCTGATTCAAGGTTTTTGTAGGTTTCAAAATCATTTATCAAGGTTCTAATATCGGTTGGAATTGGTCCATGAAACAACTAATTTTGACAACAAATAAGTGCTTGAACTGTTGCTGGAGATAAAGAACTTTGAAATTGGTTGAGTATACGACCGCTTGTGCTAAAAGTTGATTCAGAAGCTAGAACATGTTGTGCAATTTTCAAAAGTATCTTATATTTTGAAGCATTACTCTTCCACCAACCCAAAATGTCTAATTTATTATCATTAGAATCTTCACAACTATTAATCAAATACCTCTCAACCTCATTTCTATTTTTCACACTATCTTCCTCCTGTAAATGCCTTTTGAATCAAGCTAAAGTGTTAATATTTACCTCCATGTCATCAATAGCATCATTAATATTCTATTTATGCCTATTGTCATCCACCACTTCATCGACTTTCAAATAAAACTCATACAAACTCACCAAAATTTTTTTTTCACATATTTCAACTTGAGACGTGGATCCAAAACATTAGCCACACACAATAAATTTTTTTGATTTACTTCACAACCCTAATACTTCTCAAACTTTAACATCATGTTCATCGTCATTCCACTTAGAAGATTATCTTTATTTTTATACAATTGCAACAAGTTTGTATGCATGCAAATCAATTCATTAAAGAAAGAATTTGATGTGACATGCAATGAGCCAGAAAATCTCAATGTAACCATATAAAAGATCTTTAAGAACTTCACCAAAGTTCTAGCATTTTTCCAATCCTCCTAACTAGGTGGCCTTATGTTTTGTTTTTATTCCCTTTTGAATCAACCTCTAAAAAGTAACTCATATACCTAGGTTCACTTTCACCTAACCTCACAAACACCTTTTCAAACTTTTCAGCAGCTTCTAACATAAGATAAATTGAATTCCATCGAGTTATAACATCCAAACACAATGATTTCTTACACTCTATATGCAACTTTTCTGCACACTTTTTAAATGCAAGTTGCCTAGAAGGTGATGATTTCACAAACCTAATTGTATTTTGAATCTTAACAACCGAAATATTAATCTCTTTCAAGTCATCACATACAATGAGGTTTACAATGTGTGCACAACATCTAACATGCAAATGCTCATTTAACAATATATTAGTTGGTCAATCTTTCATCACATTCTTTAAATATGAAATAGTCATATTATTAGAGCTTGCATTGTCTATTAAAATAGTCAAAAGTTTATCGATCCCCCACTCTAATAAACAATTCTCAATAATTTGACCAATTGTCTCATCCATATAATTGGAAACTTGAAAAAAATTACGAATTCTTTTATGCAAATTCCATTCATTATCAATCCAATAAGCCATTAAAGACATATAGTTAATGTTTTGGATTGATGTCCATGCATCTGTTGTTTAGCATAATCGTTGACCCCTAAGAGTTGTTCTTAATCTTTCCTTCTCTTCAACATGAAGTTTCAAACAATCTTTCATAATAGTGAAATGAGAAGGAATGTCAAATCTAGGTTGTATGGTCCTAGAAAATAATCTAAATCCCTTACTCTCCATAAAATTAAAAGGCAACTCATCAATCATAGCTATTTTTATTAGTGCTTGTCTACATTCATCATAATTATAACCTATTGCTTTAAGAGTGCCCATATTTTGATATCTCAATTCACCCTCTTCTTTCTTAGGTTTTAATACCATTTTTTTTTGCTTTTTATCAACCATAAAAGGAAATTTTTTGCATACTTTTAAATGACTCCACACATTACTTGCCCCATTAAAAATAGTATGACATGCATAATCCTTTCCACAATAATTACATTCAGCTCTGAGGGTTTTAGGATCACCATCAAGCTTTGTAAAGTGATCCTAATTTTGTGATTTTTTTCTATCATCAACATTTTTTTTCCTTGATGTAAAGACCTTGAGGCTGTTTATCTTTATTATCTGTGGTGGATCCTATAATAGTTGATGTTGGGTTAGTATTTGAAGTTGGGATATTAGTTGATGTTGGGTTAGTGCTAGTGAATGAAACATTTTCATTTTGAAGGTTTTCCATCTGTAATTACCAAATGAAAACATGTTAATATTATTGCAATAGAAAATGTACACTATATAACTTACAAATTAAAACATTACTAAGCAGTTGACATGCATACAACTCAGACTATTCACAATTATTTAATGTATTTAAGAACTAGGGAATCACTATTTTACTTTGCTATGGTCAATTTAACTATATTTGAAATTGAAAGCCTAGACTGAAAGACCGGATTCATGAAATGAAATATAGGTTGATTCATCATTTCAATTTGCAAAATGCTTGTTAGATGCAATGCTTGGTATTTAGCATGATGTGGCCAAATTTAAACAACTAGATAGAAAGTTTATATGTTAAAATAAAATTAGGTCTTTTTTAGGTTAATCACGCCTTCACTTTCTTAGTTAACTTACTTTCTTAGTTGACTAAGCCATATAAAAATCAACTTCAACTTGATTTAGTTTAAACCGGAAAAGCTCAAATCATCGTGTCTTCAATTTTAATTGAAATAGATTGAAATATTAACAACGCTTGCAAAATATATATATATATATATATATATATATATATATATATATATATATATATATATTTGCTATTTAAATTAACTTTTGATGTGACTTGCTGTGAAGTGCATGTAAGTAAACTATGAATTGTCATATATGGGCCTTGAGTCTTCCTGGAGTTAAAAACGCCGACGTGAAGAAGAAGAGGCTTTGAGACTGGGCTTGGTCTATCGACCTTGTAGAAAGTTTATATCAGGCCAGGCATGCTTGTGTTTAAATGAATTCTGGAGCTGGATGGATGCTTTCAGTCGACAGCTAGCCTTTGAGCTCTAGGCTGCTAGCTAGAAGAACCGAAAGGTCAAATATATTAAAAACAAATGTAACCAGTGTTCCACAGGATCCAAATCGCCCATCATTCACTCTTTGTTTGAATGAATTAAAATCGGTTCCTATGTGCTCATGTTGGAAAATCCTGTGCTCCCTAGAGAAAACTATGGGTCGGATGGATATATATGCTATATCTAAAGTGTTCCCGTTAATTACCTGTTTATTTTTATATTTTAAAAGTATTTTTAAAAAGATTTAATTTTTTTTATTTTTTTAAAATAAATATTTTTTTAATATTTTTACATATGTTAAAAATAATTTTTTTAAATTAAAAAAATATTATTTTAATATATTTTTAAATAAAATTTCCTTAAAAAAAAAGATTAAAAAAAGAGAGTACAAGAACTCCACGTTTCTTTATACGTGTAAACCTAGCATATATTCTCCTTCTTTACCTTACCAAGAGACAATCTTAACAAGATTTGATTTGGATACCAAAAAAAAAAAAAAAAAAAGCAAATCCAAGTTGAAACCTCAACTTGATTTCCTTACTGACATGTCGACTCCTTCAAAATCTTCGCCCGTGTCATATGGTAATTAATCATAAACTCTTTAACATACAAATTAATGTTTTTTGGCCTCACTTTCTGTTTTAACTTGATCCAGATACTGTAAGAGATGTGTTCTTGTGGAGGAGAAAGAAGCTGAGTTTATTGGTTCTTCTAGTCTCAACAGCTACATGGGTTTTGCTTGATGTTTATCAATTCAATCTCATCACTGTTGCTTCATGGGCTGCCATGTTTGCTGTTACTTCACTGTTCCTTTATGGCAACATAGCCAGGTTTCTCCGCAAGTAACTATTGTTAACCCATCTCTTTTTCTTTCTTCTTTGTTGCCATGTATAAAACTTTCAAGAAGTAAGGTTGTTTTTGGGCTATCTTCAGAGAAGAGCCAGATTTGTCCGGCTTGGAGATTTCAGAGCAGACAGCTATTGAAGCGGCACGCTCCGTTCGACAATCGATAGAAGAGGGAGTTCGATGGATGTGCCATGTGAGTGCAGAGAGAGAACTGTTTCTCTTTGCTCGTGTAGTTGCTGCTCTGTGGTTGCTCTCTTATGTGGGAAGCCTCTGGGATTCTCTGTCACTTCTTTACATAGGTAACAATTTATGCATAACTGTGACACGCATGAATACACAAGCAAGCTAAGCTTATAGTTGTATCGCTCGTGATTGCGCATGAATATAGAATATATCTCCTCAAAATATAAATATAAATATAAAAGAGTCTTCAACTAATTTACAGATATAGTGGTGGGCATGACTGTTCCTGTGATATATGTAAAGAACGAGGATAAGATAAAGAGGTATGAAGAGTGGATGAGGATGCAAGCAAGAAGATTGTGTGATATGGTAGATGAGAAGGTTGTCAAGAGAATGAAGAACAGAGTGCTTAAAGTTAAAGAGAAAAGGGTTGACTAATTTCTTCGTTAGCAAAGAAATAAAAATAAAAATAATGTGGAAGATATATCCTTGTAAATTAGTACATAGTACCAGGATGATGCCAATGTTTGTATGACAATAATCTAATGTACTTTTAGTTTTTGGTATTTGACATTACATTAAGAGTTTAGTTTGTCTGAATTTTTAATTTTTCAATTTGTTTTATAAAAATATTTTAAAAAATAACCCTTATTAGCTACTCAAAAATGAAGTTTTCGTCATTTTTTTAAAATTTTTTCACTATTTATTTTATTTCTTCTAAAAATGCTTTCGAAAATTTAGAGTACTAATGATTGATGTGCACAAGATTAGGTTCTTGATTCATGTGCTTCAAAAGATTGCTCCATGCTTGGTAGGTTCGTGACCAAACCAATATTCTTATATTAATAAGGTGTTACCAGAGAAGAAAGTGGATCCGTGGCGCAATGGTAGCGCGTCTGACTCCAGATCAGAAGGTTGCGTGTTCGATTCACGTCGGGTTCAATTCCCTTGTGTTTTTAATTACATCCAATAATAGATTTTGGCGTTTGCCATCATCCAAATGCGTTTTACAGTTAAAGACGAATCTCATCCCTGTATTTTTCTTTTTTGCTGTCATCCTTTTAGGACAATTTCTTCCCACTAATTTCATCCTTGCACTCCATGAATTTAAATATGTTGTTTAATTTCTAACCATTTAAATATAAAAAGATAAAATTTTAAAAAAAATCAATTAATAAAAAAACATAAAAAAAAACCAACAAATTTAGGCAAGTCCATTAAACCCTGTAGAATCATACAAATAGAATAATTTAATAAAAAACAAAAAATATAAAGCCCAAACTCCTAAATTAATTAAGAATTGAAGAATAAAATTAAAAAATAATATTTAAAAAGATTAAAAAAACCCGAGACGATCTAGGTCATAAAATTGGGTTAACATTCACCGAAAAAAAATCATAGAAAATTATAAAATCTAATTTCTAACAAACCTAACACTTAAAAATGAAAAAAAATAAATTAAAAAATAAATATCAACCTGGATTAACTTTTTAAATTCATGATTTGGGTCATTAAATTGAAAAAATCCTCTATATTCTGAGTTGAATGGAGAATAATGTGGAGTGAGAGGAATGCTTTTGCTAGAAAGACTGGTGTTGCCAATCTCTTTGTCAAGAATCTACACTCTTCAATCACCAACTCTCGTCTGGAGAGCATTTTCAGCAAGTTTAATTAGTAATATACTTTCATGCTATAAAAAACAGGAGTAAGGGTTTTGGGTCCACCGTTTGCAAGGTCTATAGCCATCAGTATACTTGAAAGACTTGCAGGTACCTTTTATTCTAGTGATTAGGAAACTGCTTTTAATACTGAAAGTTTATTAAATCACTATCTCTGTCGTTGAATTTTGCAGCACTGAGGGAGCTCTTCCGAGCCGAAGCCGACAACTATGCATCTGACTTCTCTTCTTCAAAATCATCAATAAAAATAAAGGCATTGAAATATGGAGCATAGATTATCATCTGTTACTATCTTTGTGAAGAAGTTACATGACCTTGCAGGTTAATCCTGTTGTGGTAGCCAAAATTCTCAATCTCTTTCACCTTGCCTTTTTTTTTAAAGCAGGCCTAGACTAGGCTTTCCAGGAGTCAGCATGGGCTTGATTGTGAGCCCCGGTGCGCCTGGACATGGTTCAGGCCCCTTTGCCCCTCCCTTTTTTTTTTTTTGAATAGTAAAAATGGAGTGATAACAGTAGCTAAATCTCAGTAACCTCGGTTGATGTTTCTTTACTTTGTATTTTAGTAGTTATCTAGGGCCATGAAGGCGTCCAAATTAGGAAAAAAATTTACTGTTTGGGATTCGTAGTTTTCCTAGTTGAATTAGGATTAGTTTTCCTATTTAGTTTAGGATTCCTGTTCTATCTAGGACTTTTTTGCATTATTTAAGAAACCTAGAAGAGCTATACTATTCACTCTTGATTCTTGAGGATAAAATTCAGAGCATTTTTTTCTCTATTTGTGTAGTTTCTAAAAAGCTTTCGATATTATTTCCTATTTCATAGTTACTTCCCTGAGGAGACAATAACATCACTTGAACTTACAAGTAGCCGGGAGTAATCTTTCTTTTGTAAATTATTATACTCTTTGTTGCCAAATTGTCCCAATGGACCCAATATCACAGCTTGTTTCAGGGGCTGCTTTGGGAGTTGCCCTTCAACTGCTAAGTGATTCGATTATGCGTGCAGTAACTACAGCCTCCAGCTTCAAATTTAAGCTACGGCTTCTCCAGACAACCGTCAGGATCTTGATCGCAAGATTCAAAGTTATCAGAGGAGAACAACAGCAGTTTCCAGGAGCAGAAGCTCAGAGATTGTGTGAATTGTTGGCGAGAGGGAGTCATCTTGTTTCTAAATGCTCAAGAATCTCACAATGGAATTATTTCAAGATGAGAAGATACGAGAAAAGAATTGATGAGCTTGATGAATCTCTCAAACATCTTTTAACGTTGAATTTTCAGCTTTTGCAATATGAGAACATGCGGAAACTTTTGACAGGGGTTAATGAAATGAGTAAGAAATTGGTGGATCATGGAGATGAGTTGCCTAAGCCTAGCCATGTCGTACCTTTAAACGATCAAGAAAACTCGTGGTACTCTCGGACTTCAAGCCACAGACAGCCATCAACGCCCAGATTTAGAATGAGTTATCAAAGAAGCGAAAAGATTATCAAGTTTGGGTTTAGTTTCTGACAAACTAATTGGGATTTTACTTTTTTGCAAGTCAATTACTGTTAAAATTGTAAAGAAGTAATTTTTAGTGGAAATTATTTGTTTCCTCAATTATCTTTATTCTAATGAAAATATTTTCCTTTTAGTTTTTTGTATTTTCTTATTTAGTTTAGAAAATCAAATATTATGCTACATGATTTTATTTTATATTCCTATTTGATTTAGGAAACTTATCTTTCTTAGTTATTGTTTTAAACTCAAATCTTCCCCTATTAAAACCAAGGTTTATGTTATATTATTAGGTTCTTGATATCAAAAATCTAAAAATTTAAGCTATTAGGTATATTATTTTTTAATATATCTTTTCAAATGAAAGTTTTTTAGACTTGAAATTTATATATACTCAGTAGTGTTTAATTTTTAACAAATAAAATAAAGATAATAAGATTTGAATTCATAACTGTTCGATTCATAAAACTCTAATACTATGTAAAATAACCAATTTAATCTAAAAACTTAAGCTATTTTTACGAGGATTAAACCCATTTTGCAGTTAGTCCATATGGGAGCAAAAATGATGAAAGAAAGAACAAATCAATCACAAAAAAGTGACAAGAGGTATTTGATCTCGTTCTGACTTTGGAGAATGGAAGATATTTATATATAAGTGATTCATTAATGTACATGCAAATCATGGCAATTGTATTTCTTAATTCTTATCATACATTTAGACTAGTAAATGATAGTCATGTTTGGGAGGTCGCGCTTGAAAGGTTTCCATGATTTCTCTGTTTCTTCATCGCAGATCACGGACTTCAAACTATGAAGAGTGGTGACTGATTTAGGTAACCTGCAATTTGAGCATCCTGTCATGTAAAGCTTGTTTAGACTCTGCAGCTCGCCAATCTGTTCTGGCAAATTCTTAATGCTAATACAGTCTGATATGTCAAGAATGCTCAGTTTATGGAGGCTTCCAATAGTGTCTGGCAAATTCTTAATGCTAATACAGTCTGATATGTCAAGAATGCTCAGTTTATGGAGGCTTCCAATAGTGTCTGGCAAATCTGACAAATTTCTGCAGGAGCTAAGCATCAAGACTTGCAAATTCA
>Ga0325404_1004311_pt1 | contig 15144 bp, 11 predicted proteins | sample PopdelMetagenome_18_FD_205664 | JGI IMG/M metagenome (GOLD analysis project Ga0325404, IMG submission 205664) | Populus deltoides microbial communities from Bellville, Georgia, United States - Xylem-Control-R1 | ecosystem: Host-associated > Plants > Phyllosphere > Stem > Wood/Secondary xylem... | reverse complement strand
TTGCATGGTTAATTTTACTTAAAAGGAATAGAAATTATATACTATTCGTTTTAATTTAAGTTCGAGGACATGAGAACAAATGAAAAGGAAAGGTAAATTTTAATTTGCATGGTTTATCCTAAATTTCAATATCCTTTTTAAATATATAAAACATCTAAAAGAAAGAACAAACGACTTTAGATTAAAAATGGAATTTTTTTTCGGTAAAACAAAAAATTATATAGGGTTTTTTCAGTCATGTTTGATTATTTTGTACCGTTACTTCAACAAGTTTTCTTAATTTCAAGCAAAATGGTGCAGCAAAATTACAAGCAAATGGTAACTAGAGCCCCCATCATTGTTCACAGCAAGTAATCTAAATTTATTTCTCCTCAGCAAGCTTAATTTCTAGTATTTCAAATTACATACGAACCTTAATTTCTAGCATTTCAAGTTTCCCACAAGGCAATAATGGTTATTTAGGAGTTCGAGCTGGCTGCTTTGAATTTGGCAAGAACCTTGGCAAACTCAACAAGCTTCTCTGTCTCTGGAAGAACATCCTTCACAGCAGGATGTGAAGAAAAACTAGTTGCCCATTTCAACAGGCTAGGAGTCTTAGTTTCATCAATCAGCTTCACTCCATTCATCTTCTCTGTGGCTCTTAACCACCCCAAAAAGGAACCAAATGCAATGTCAAGGTACCCGATCTGATCTCCTCCAAAGAAACCCTTACCTTTGCTACACCTGCTAAATGCATCCTCCAGCATCATCACCCCTTTTCCTGCTTGCTCTATCAACGCCTTTCGAGCCTCCTCTTCTTTAGCTCCTGCAATGCTTCTCATCGTAGGAAACCACTGCGTATATTCAATATGGCCAGGGAAAGATCAGGAGTCAGGACAACATAACAACAAAGAAATCCAGAATCAGAACGTCACAAATAATGAATCTAGAAATTGAAAGATGGAGATCAGAGAGGTGGTACCTTCTCATCGAGATAGGCAGCCCAAAACCGAGCAAGGGCACGATCATAAGGATCAGATGGGAGGATGGTAGGTCCAGAAGACCAAACCTCATCAATGTACTCCACTATCACAAGAGATTCACAAATGGGCTTGCCATCATGAATCAGAACTGGGATTTTCTTATGGACAGGGTTTGATTCAAGAAGAAGCTGGCTTTTGGATCCCGGTGTTTCCTCAAGAAACTCATACCCCACAGATTTAACATTAAGGGCAATTCTTGGTCTCATCACAAAAGGGCTCGGCCATGCGCCTATAAGCTTCACATCACTCTTAGCCATGATCGATAATATCAAGCCGGACAAAGTTCTTCGAGTGTGTGTGTGTTTAAATATATATGGAAAGGATGACAATGGAGGACGTATTTATTTGGAATTGGTGTGGGGTGTGAAAATTTATTGCAGCCTTGCGGGTAGTTGGAACACATGGTTGTGCTGCCCTTGCATTTATTAGGTGGAGATTTCTCTTTACTGAACTAATATATCTGTCTGGCATTACAATGTTCACACTGAGAATGAATGGTAAAAATGAAATTATTCAGTGGTGGAGAAGCTCACCACGTAGTAATTTGACATTTGCCATCAGGCAGTTGAAGGCTCTGTTACGCGTATGCTGTGTTATGATTGAATTGTTGTTTTGTGATTTTTTTTTATTTTAAATTAATTTTTTTATGATTGATGTAAAAAGTAAAATTTCAAAAATAAATAAAAATATTATTTTGTTATATTTTTAAGTGTATAATATTTTAAAATGTAATATTTTTTACATTTCTAAATATAAAAAAAAAAAACAAGACAATGGCCGTTAAGGATCTTTGTTGGAACTAGTCAGCCCACCTGGTTGGATTCTTTGTTAGAACTTGGTACCAATCTTTTTTTCTTTAAAAATTTAATGAAATTCTTAAACATACATAAAACAATAGGAAAATTATACAATATGTCTTATTTTACTTTATTTTTTTATTTGTTTTTAATCTATGTCGTGACATCCAGGACGTCAAATGACAGAGTTGCCTCTTGAAATTGAAAGGAGGTTTTGAATTTAATCATAAAGTTATGATTATGAGTTTCAATAGTCATCACCTAATATTATAGTCACTAAAAAACTTAATGGTCTGCGAGAGTCTGAGTAAAGGAATTAGTTGCACATGGAAAAGACATATCAACCCTAGTACAACCTACTTGAGGTAAACTGGATTGTTAATTGATTGTTTCTCTAGGTCATGTTTTTACTTGTTGGTCTCATCTACGGTTCAAAACATCTCCCTTCATGAAAAAATCTCTACTTTATTAGGTTAAATCCTAACCGTTCTAATTTCTAGATTTAGCATTGCATTTATTTTCTATTTTGTATCTTTAATACTTGAAGGTATACTTTATAGTATTATTTTATACTCTCAAATATTAAAATCTACAACTAAATCCTAAAGCTCCAATCAAAAAATAATTGTTGTGGGATTTTTGGTATTTTGACCAAACCATAATGATTATCATAAACTGGTTATGATATCTATTTTTGCACTTTTTAAAACATGATAAAAATACGATTTTATCCTTTTTAGAAAAAATGTATGAAAAATCTTTAGGATTTGGCCGTATACGTGAAAACAAAACATTTTTTATATGAAAGTTTTTTTTGAATTTTTTTATTATCATCATTTTTTGGAGAAAAATCAGATATTTTTTATATTGGGTTCGTATCTTATAGTATAAGTCTATAACCCAATATTAGACATAATTGTTGGAAAAACATGTGACGGACCCACAAAAAACTTTAAAATGGTCCTTGAATTTTTTTTAATCATTTTTAATATTATTATTTTTTTGGATGGGTTGTTCGGCTAGTTGGGCCGACTGAAGGCTCGACAATCCCCTTTTTTTAGAATGGGTTGGACCTAGCCCATCCATATAGACTGGGTTGAAATGGGCCCAACCCATGTTTGCCTCTGCTAGCAAAAGCCAACAGTTGCATTATGTGAATTAATTCACGTTTTGCATGGGAAGAAATTGCAAGATGAAGGGGATGGTTACCTAACACATAGAAGAAGCGTCGTTGCTGTTGTTGCTTTACTGGCATGGCTAAGGTACTGCTGGAGTTGCTCCCAATGCCGTTGCTGAAGGTTATTACGTAGGGGAAGTAAAAGAAGCTTATGGTGGCGTTGTTGTTCATGGGTGAGGTGGAGAGGATGAGTTGGTGAAGGAGGTATATAGCGGTCGATGGAGTAGACTGGTGTTGGTCCCTAATGCCCAAAATTCACCCCTATTTATAGGGGGTAAAAAGGGACATCTTGTCTTTATTAGAAACAAATCTTGACCCTTGATTAAAATGAGAAGGATCTCAATTGTTGGCTTAAAGTCATCATCATGAGCTACAAAAATTTAGCTACTAAAAGCTGATTAGGTTAGCCTCTTTGGGGCGGCGTCGTGATAGTTATAGAGGCAACCAACTTGTAAGAATTATGTTGGGGTGTAGTATGATGTCAGGCCATCAAAGTGGTGTAGGTCATCTGACATCTCTCTTTGTTTTTGTTTTTCCATATAGGTTAAAACAGCTTTGTTTTGTACCAAAACAAATTTTATCTTTAATTTCAATAAATTGACTTCGTAAAAATTGAGTTTAGTCCTTTTAAATTCCAAACTTCTTGTTAAGCCCAAATTGGGCTCTCAAACTCAATATTTTACCAACTAAGTTTTTAATAAAATTAATTTGACCTATTAAAAGTATAATTAAGGCCTTGCACCTAATCAAATCTTTTAATTTGACCCAAATTAATTCTTAAACATAATTAAACTTTTAATTTTGCCCATGATTAAATCAAATTGGCCTATTAAAAATCTAGTTAAGCCCATGAACTTGATTTTTATGTAGATTTGTGCAACTATCATTTAATTTGACTTTGAATTTGTATTGTTTCTTCAGTCTTAGGTACAATGGGGTATGATAAGGCTCACAATTTTATCAAAAACTCCAGCTTGATTCTTCTACATATTTGAAACCCTCAGCCTGCTTTTGCCAAGTTGTTAATCTTCTTGTTATTATTACTTTCATTTATTTATTTATTTTTAAAAGAAATGGTAAATTTGGGGCAAAGAATCCAAAAATAGGTTATGACAATTTATACTTCTCATTGTTGTAGTAATTATATCCAAAAACCCAACATATAGTGATTGATCAACGTACTTCATAGTAAAAGGCCTTTCTTCACATGAACATATGACCAAAAGAGACCAAGACAAAGGAGAAGCTTAGTAAAGGCCAGGGCTCAAGATAAAAAGGTCAGGAAAAGATATTGCCCTCTTTTTTGGGCTACATGCCCAAAACACCTGTGGGTTTGGCACTTTGCCAGACCTAACCCTTTTGGGCTCGGCTACGTACTAGGTCCACACATTTGTGGGTTTGGAAAGCCTAAGTACCTGTGAGTTTTGCACCTTGCCAAACTCAACCCATTTAGGCTCGGCTACACGCTAGGCCCAAACACTTATGGGTTTGACACTTTGCCATACTCGATCTTCTTAAGCTCAAACACATGTCGGGCCTTAACGTCTGTGAGGTCTGGCACTTTGATAGACCCAACCTCTTTTGAACTAGGTCTTTTTTTAAGAACAAGTGCTTGAAGTGAGAATCTAGGGTCATCATCTCTTTACTCCCAAGCAGGTCAAAAGATCCTCTAAAGGCCATCATTATGTCAAATCAATAATGATGTTGATTATAAGGGATGATCCCATCGATATTAATATTGTGTACATATTGATATAAGATCATCTTACTTAAGCACATGGCATTTTCAACATTAAATATCGTGTAAAGATACATTGACTATCAATATTGATGTTGATTGTAAGGGTTTTCCTTCCACTTAGATAAAGAAGAAAAGATTAGCAACGTCTCAAAGAGGAAATGAAAAAGGTTATAAATGTATTCTAAACAACCCAAGCTTTCACAATCTTCACTCTTTTACAACTTATTCTCAACATTTATCATACATAAATAAAGAACAAACATTAATATTCTTAGAATTTAATGCTCATTGACTTAATCATCAGAGAGTCTCTAAAATCCCAAAAAAGATTATTTTTGCAGGAAATCCAGTCTTTATCATTAACCCCTGGAATCTTCAGTTATGAAGCATAGAAGATTGACATGAACTAGTGATCATCCATCATCTAAATATGACATGAACTAGTGATCATCCACTGTAGGAAAGAAGTTAGTCATCAATCTTGCCACTCCACGTCGGGGTCTTCCAACTCCCTTGAGCCACCTAGATAGAAGGCATGGAGAAATATGAACATGAGATTCTATTAGAAAGAGACCTACAACCCTTAAAGGATAAAGGGGTCTCCCTTATCTAAACAAATACTACACACTCATTTCTTCAAGAAATATATTTTCACAAAGATGACCTTGGACAACTATGCTAGACTGGTGGATCCATGTGAGCACATCTAAAACATCCAAAACAACTTAAAACTGATCATTTAGGACAGTAATGCCATGTGCAAAATCTTGCCAATAGCCTTCAAAGGGCCAACTAGAGTATGAGCCAAGCTCAGGTTTTCTAGCAGGAAATGAAGAGTTGAAATTGATGTTTGAAATTTGGGTGAAGGGGATAGAGTGTGGTAGTTTTGGAATTGGTTTTTTTCTACCCTTATAGCCGCCTTTAACATGGTCAGCCTCCTTTTTTTTCCCTTCAAAGCCTCATTTCTCAATGGGTATAAAATTTCTACCACTCCTAACTTCTTATTCTATGCACTTAGTTACTTCCATAACGTTAGTGAATTGCTGTGCTGAACTACCCATCAAATGCTTGTAGTACGACGCCTTGAATGTGTTGGAAAATAGAGTTACCATTTCTTTGTCCAAAAATAGGAAATGCACCTGTGCAGCTAGATCTCTCCATCTTAGAGCGTACTCCTTTATGCTTTCTTTATCATTTTTCTCTAGATTGAACAAGCTGGTTCTATCAGGAGGGATATTCATATTGTACCTGTACTACTTGATAAATGCATCTACCAAATCTTTCCATCTATGGATTTTGGTATTGTCTAGTTTCATGTACAAGCTCAATGTTGCCCTACTCAAACTATCTTGAAAAAAGTGCATTAGTAGTTTCTTGTCATGCACTACTTCTGTCATTTTATTGCAATAGGACTTGAGATGAGTCATGTGGCAATGAGTTTCAGTGTATTTGATAAACTCAGGAACACAAAACTTCTTCAGTACAACTACATTCAGGACCCGACATATTTATGTGACCTGTACTCGATTATACAAGTCTACCCCTTTAATAGCCATTATTCTAGCTTCAGTGCTGCCATCTTATCTTGATCAATGTCATCAGATGACTTTGTCTTGTGAGACTTATTAGCAAATGCATCTACAATTACAGGGGGTGGCGCTAGTGCTGTTGACTGCATAAATGTTGGACTGTATTGGGGCTCTTGAGCATGTTCACCCATTCTTTTTTTGAGCTGTTGTTGGGGTCTGAACAAAGGTGACGGGTCAGTTAGAAGGACCTTCATTAGAGGCATTTCTAAATGCTTGCTCGAGTAAGCTAGTGAGATGAGCCACACTTTTAGAGACTCCAATTCTTCTTGGAAATGAGCATCACGGTGAGCACGCTTTTCATCTTTCATATTTCTCAGTCAAAGTCGGGTGTTGTAGACTCTTTAGGGACCTATATTTTAACCTAATGCATGCATGTGTGTTATTTGCAATGAATGAATGTATGTGTATAGATGCAAATGTATATACATGCACATCGGGTATGGATGGTGAAAACCCATAGTCTGATCATCTCATACTCTTTTTAGAAAAGTCATGGTTTTAGCTTAGAAAATCCTGTAGAGTTCAAGATTATTGATAAGGTCTGTCTTGATAAATTATTAGGTAGTTCATACCCTAAAGGCAGGTTCTAGACCATACATGATGGGTATGCTTTTTACCTGGTCTTAAAAAGGTCTATAAACAACCTAGTGATTGTGTGAAAGTAGTATAAGGGTTTACAAGGAATGATTGGGGAACAGTGTGACCGCCATTACCGAGTAAACACTCAATTCATGGTTAAATGTTTTATGAATCTGAACTCCTACTGAAAGTCATGAGGCAGACCACTACTCCCCACTTAACCTAAAAATGGATTTATTCACAAAATTAAAATGCATGAAGGCATTAATCCGTACCTAATGTACTTAAGCATGAGCAATATAAAACATACATGCTAAAGTGGTAAAAATACGAGCTAAAATTAAACAGACTAAAACAAATAGACAATCAATCAAACAAGTAAAGCTTAGTCCAACCAGACAAAGCGTTCCCTAGTGGAGTCGTCATTCTATCACGGGGCGACATCAAATGACGCGCTTTTAGCCTCCTGGGATGTATTGGGAAGGAGATGGTTTTGGATTTAATCATAAATTATGATTATAAGGTTTAGGAGTCGCCACCTAGTATTATAGTTACTAGGAAACCTATGGTCTGCGAGAGTTCGGGTAAGGGGCTGGTTGTGCAAGGGGAAGACACATTACCCCTAGTGCACCCTACCTAAGTTAAGCTGCATTGTTTTTTTTTTTTTTATTTTTCTAGGTCAAGTTTCTATTCATTGGTCTTTTTCTAAGGTCTAAGGCAGATCTCCTTTCGTGAGGAAGTCTTTACCTTATCAGATTAAATCCTAACTGTTCTAAAGTCTAAATTTTGCACTTTGTATCTTTACTACTTAAGGGTGTACTCTACTAAGTAGTTTTACACCCTTAAGTATTAAAATCTACAGCTAAACCCTAATATTTTAAATATAAAGTGAATAAAATGATTTGTGAAGGGTTTTTGATATTTTGGTTAAACCCTAATGGATAACCATAAATTGATTATGATTTTTTTTTTGCACTTTTAAAACATGAGAAATATGCAATTTTTTTTTATGAAAACATGTTTGAAAAACTTTTAGGATTCAGTCGTATGCATGTAAACAACACATTGTTTTCTTGTTTTTTTGATAGAGGAAATTAATTTAAAAAATGTTTAGACTGTTTTTTAATTTTCAATTTTTTTAGAAAATATTTCAGAGAAAAACGAGTATTTTAATACTAGATCTGTATCTTACAGTGAAACATACGACCCGATATTAATGAAAAATTGGTAAAAAAACATGCGAGAAAATCACAAAATTATTTTTGAAATGACTTTTGATTTTTTTTTCATTTTTTTATAATATTATATTATTAAATATAAATTGAGCTAAACCTAACCCAGTCAGACCCCTTTTTTTTTAGGTGGGCTGGATTCGACCCAACCCACAACCCATGTTGTCACTAGTCTAGTCCAATGACCCCTTTAATTAATTAGCCGCTGCATGCACAAATGAATTCTGCATGCAACAATCACGAGGGAAGAAGAAGAAGGAGAAGAAGGGAGGAAGGTTGCCTGACGTGGGGGTCGTGGCCATTGTGAGGAGGTCCAGCCGGTGGCTCAAGAGGCATTGATGGAAGAAATGGTGGCCGATGTTAGTTGTGGAAGGAGAAGTAGAAGCTTACAAAGGAGAGAGGGAAGCTCGTGGTGGCTGCTTCTGACGTGAGGTGGCGGTCATACTGGCGGCTCGTAGTTGTTCTGAGGTCATGGTTGGTGAGGACACAACAATGGAGAAGGAGGAGGAGTAACTGAGATCAACGGTGGAGAGAGAGAAGAAAGAGGCTGGAAAAATGGGGGTAAGAGTTGGTTTTTTTTTTCAAACTTTGGCTTTAGATTTCTTCCCTCTCAGACTATGAAATCCACCCCTATTTACGGGGGTGGAAGAGGGATATTTTATCTTTAATGGTACCAAATATTGGCCCTTGATTCGACCTAAAAGGATCCTAACTGTTGGCTCAAAGTTATCATCACAACTTGAAAAGTTACTGTAAAAGGGGTTGGTCGGGTTAGCCATTTTAGGGCGGTGCCACAACCATTGTGGCGTCAATCGGCCAGGAAGGACCACACTAAGGTGTAGTCAAATGCTAGGCCATCATTTTTATGCAAGTTTTGTCAATTTTGGTGGAGAGATAATACTAATGACTTGAGAAAAAGGCTATTCGAGTAGCTTTTTCTGACTTAAATGTAGAAGAAGATGAATAGTCACCAGACGACGCATCATTTGCCCTCTCTTTTTTTACTGTAAAACGACGCCCTTTTGGGATTTAGGGTTTTAATTTAGAAATTTGGTCAAATGTTAATGTGGTCATCCGACTTTTGATTTCTTTCAATTTCACCCCTAATTGACCCTAAACTTTCAATTTTATACAATTTTGCCCCTGCCGAACTTTAATGTTAGCCCCGAATTTCAATGCCTCTTTCATTTATGTCATTGGTCTTGGATTTATGCAATTTAAACCTCAATTGACAATTAAACTTTCAATTCTCTTCGATTTCATCCCTGATTTCAATAAATTAAGTTCTCATAATTTAGTGTTTTTTGCAAAATAGTCCTTGGCTATGATTTCCTTCAATTTAGCTCTTAATTGACCTTAAAACTTTGATTTTCTTGCAATTTTACCCCTGATTTGAACCAATTTAATTGGTAAAAATTAAATTTAGTCTCCTAAAATTCCAATCTTCACAATTAAGCCCAAATTAGGCCCCCAAATTTAATGTTTTTATCAATTAAGCCCCTAATAAAATTAATTTGATCCATTTAAAGTACAATTAAGTCCTTGCACATAATTAAATCCTTTAATTGGACCCAAATTAATTTTTAAACATAATTAAACTTTAATTTGACCCATGATTAAATCAAATCGGTCTATTACAAATCTAATTATGTTCTTGGATTTAATTTTTATGTAGATTCGTCCAATAATGATTTAATTTGACCATAAATCTACATTATCTTTTTAGTTTTGGGTATAATAGGGGTACAATTATGCTCCCGATTCTATCAAGAATTGCAGCTTGATTTTTTTCTACATTTAAAATTCTCTCAATTTGCTTTTACCAAAATATCAGTCTTCTTGCTATTATTATTTTATTATTTGATTTTTATTTTGAAAGAGAAAAAAACAGATGAATTTTGAGAATGATCTAAAAATTGGTTATGATAGAGAACAACAATACATATCTATCCCATCATAAATGGGATCGCAAAAACTCGTCCCAATTAAAAAGTTGTCTTCTTTACTCATGCCTCTTAAACATGTTTTCAAAACTAATTAGAAATTCATGATCACTCTCCTCTAGTTTTTAAAATGCTAAATGACCCTATGAAAAGAATCTTTTACCCTTCAAGACTAGTTTTTTGATTTTTTTTAATGTAGGGAAAAATTGTAATTGAAACAGTATTGTCAAAAGTGAAAGCCGTTAAAAAATGCCAAACCTTGAAAATGCTTGAGGCTCTAGGTGCTCGCCTGAATAAACCAAGGCACTCAACCTGTATGATAGAAAAAATATAATATAATATTATGATTCATGAATATAAAATACATAGCAATTAAGATTAGATCATTAGAAAATCAAAAGAAAAATATAAAATATCATAATATAGTAATATAAAGTTATATTTTTCACCCTTAAAACAAAACAAAATAATTGAAAGTAGTAAGTAGCCAAATAAATTAAAACACAAACTTAAATATCATCATCATTTTTCATTAATCTTAAAAAAAAAAACATCTTCATCCATGCTTTCCTCTCCTTCACTTGAGTCCTTCATATCCTCTATTTCATGATTGCAATCCAAGTCTTCATCTTTAAAACATACTGCACTTGTTTAAAACTAGAACTTGATCCCTCTTCATGTATAATTCTAGCACTTGATGTTCATATACTTCTTAACTATAGTTCTAGCACTTGATGTTTATATACTTCTAACTTTATCTGTTGTCTAGTATTGGTTATTCAGCTCTAGTTGCCCTTGCCACATCACCCCATGTTAGTGACTCCATCAAACACCAATTCATCTTCTACTACAATATTATCCTTTATATTGACACTTATCGTCCTAACCAACCACTCATTGCAATCATCGATGTCTTGCAAGGAAATAGGATCAATAACATTCCTAAAATCATGATGAGCTTTAAGTGCTTGATTGTATTTAACATACACTAAATCTTGTAATCTTTTATGTTTTAGTCAATTTCATTTCTATGTATGAATATGTAGAATTACAATGTATAATAGAGTTAAGATCAATTCATTTCTTTATGATAACAAAAATATAAGGAAAAAAAGTCAAAGTTCTTATATATTCAAACACACTCCAATTACGTTCATTTGTTGTACTACAAGTTAAGCTCAAGATTTTGATACCTAATTTTTGTCAATTTGGAGTGGAACTTTCAAACATGCTTCAACATTTAGCTGTAAAAATTATGAGCAAATAATTTAAAATTTTAAGGGTTGAATGCAATAATTTTATTTTTTTTAAAAAAATTAATAAATATTACCTGGAGACTTTGTGTTTCTTTATCGAATTGCTATTAGATTGCCAAAAAGTCCTTTAACTCGCTTGTATATTGACAACTCACTCATGATTATATCTTGGGCCTCGTTTGTTTGTAGGAAAGTGAATTCCTTTGGGAAAGTGAATTCTGGGGAAAGTGAATTCCGGAAAAGTATTTTCTAATGTTTGGTAGTGTTATGGAAAATGAACTGAAAAACACTTTCCAGTGTTTGGTTATATTATGGAAAATGAACTGGAAAATAATTTAATAATGAATTAATTTTTTTTTCAAGTTTATCTAATATATATAAAATATTTAATATAAAATATTTAATCACTTACAATAAAAAAAATGAAATCTAAAAAGTATAATGATAATTTTTTTTATTATATCCTATATTCATACATAAGCTTATGAAATATTTCTACAAAAAGCCTATTAATATATATTTTTTTCAATTTTAAAAGCTTAAAATAAGTTTTTTTTTTTCATATGAAGAAAGCCAAATTAATTTATGGTAAGAGTTATATATTTGAGTGTTTTTTTTGTATGAAGAATTTTTTATAAGATCAATACATACAAAAATATTTTTATGGGTTTTTTGGATAAATATTTTTTTTATACGGGTAAAGGCAATTATCTCTTTAATATCCCTTTAATATATATCAAATAAACATCAAGATATAAATATAAGTATTTAACATCAAACATAATCATACATAAATATTAAGTTTCGATGTTATATACATACATATTAGTTCAAATTACAAACATAAACATGCTAGACCGAATTAAACAACTAAACATACTCATTAAATAACAAACATAGTCTGAACCCAAATTTTAAACATAGTCAAACCATCTTAGCTAGCAGGCCTGTAGTAGTGGTGGTTCACAAAATTCTGAACCTAAATTTTCCTCAAATTAGCATTTTTTGTTATAAATGCTTTTGCCAACATTTCATTTTGGACCAAATGATCAAATGCACTCCCAAGAATGATCTCATCAAAGCCTTCAATTTTCATCACTTCCGTATACAGCGCATTAACATCAAGTTGATTTTTGTTGAGGCTTTGAATTGCAAATGCTACATCTCCAATCTGTTTAGATAACTTTTCAAGACCATCATCTTCATACATGCGATTTCTCTTCCTATGTTGCCTCTTTTGTGTACTAGAGGAAGATGTTTCTTTTCCCTTATAACTTTCTTCATATTCACCTTCATTTTCAATTCGAATTGATTGCTCTTCACTGTTTTCTTCTAAGTTGACATCAGCATATGATTTGGCATAATTTCCAGTTGCCATGTCTTTTCCAACAACAATTGTCATTGCCTCGTATATATCAAGTTTTTTGTTGAGAAACTTGTCATGATTGGGATGTGCCTGTTCATAAAGTTTAGAATATGCAATTTTTTAGTTCATTGTATAACATTTTAGAAACAAAAGTAAATATAAAAATTACAAAGAGTATAATATTTATCATACCTTTACTTCTTCATCATATACATCTTTCGAAACTGTAATCATCTTCAAACAATCATCCCAGCCAAAGCCACTTTTATTTTTAAGTTTGGTTATTATTCCCCATTCTTTTTTCACCGTCTTGAGATGATTATCCACATGCTTAGGCTCGCATTGGACGTTGAACTTTTGACTTATTTCTGTAGCCACCTTAACAAAACATTCTGCTTTAAAGGTCGAAGAAGGTTTGCTTCCTTTAAGTGCCTCCTCAGCTAATATCTCAAGCAACATGTGAGACATAGGCTTAGACCATGTAAAGTGCTTGCCCTTACATTTTTCATTCTGCGTGGAACTCATTTCTACAAAAAAAAATTACAAATTTATACAAAATAAAATCATACAATATTTAGATTTAATAAATTTCATATAAAAACTACAATTAATAATTAAAAGAGAAAATATAATAAAGTCAACATCTACACCAAATACATAACAAAGATAATACAAACTCAAGTAAGACATAATAAAAACAAACACATATAATTAACACTCAATTACTAGTTTCTTTGAGTGCTATAGTCATTCCACATGGTTGATGCAATCATTTCTCTTTTTGTTATCCACTTCCTATTCTCTTCTCTTTCCTCCCGTTGACTTAAGTTGATTGTTCGTCTAATTGGTTCACTATCCGAACATATTTCTTCCATAATAAAGTCATAAGGATCAACCCCCATTATGTGATTATGAATAATACAACATGCAAGCACAACATCTATTTGTGTTTCATAAGACCAAAAAGATTTTCCATCAATTGATCTAAAACGACTCTTCAAAATGCCAAACCCTCGCTCAATAGCGGTTCTCAATGAAGAGTGTCGAAGATTAAATAGCTCATTTCATTTTCTGGTACACGTTCTGTAAACTCATTCAAGTGATATCGAACTCCACGAAAAGGAGAAATGATTCCTTTTCGAATACCGTAACCAGCATCACCAAGATAATATTTCCCTACAAATTAAAAAAAATAAAACCTATTACTATCTTTATCTGATAAAACATTTTATATGTTTATTGCATATAATACAATACTTTATTATATACCTTCTGGAATTTTTAGACCATTAGGTCTTGATAATGCATCACCTAAAACCCGTGAATCATGTGCACTTCCTTCCCAGCCAGCTAAAACATATATAAACTTCAAATCAAAAGTTATAGCTGCTAAAACATTTTGTGTTGTTCCTTCTTTTCGACCTCGAAACTTTCCTTGAATCTCAACAGGAACATTTGCAGGAACATGGGTACCATCTATTGCTCCCACACAATCCTATATAAACATGAAAAAATAATTTATAAACTTTACTTCTAGATGTAATTAATTAATGTATAAAAATATTGGTATTGTTCTCATACCTTAAAATAAAGATAGAATCTTCGATTATTCATTATCTCAGCTGGAACTGTATCCTCTGGATCTTTAATAAGGTGCTTGTATAACTTAAGAATTGATTTTAAAACAATTCTAAAGTAACGATGGATAGTTTCAACAGACCTATAGTATATACCACTAATAAAATGAAATCTTTGGTTTTGGCCTACAATTTGTAAGAACACAATTACTTGCTCCCTAATCGACACATTTTGAGTTGATCATAATAGGTTATGACTTGTGAGAACATCACACAATCTATATAAGACAACAGGTTTCATACGAATTTGTTCAACGCAATGCCTATCACCCGATTCAAAATGCTGTCAATATAGAATTCTTGTTGAGCAATTGCATTTATATGTGGTTCTCTTTGTATATAAATTGTATTTCTTTCTTGTTCAATAATAGCTACCCCTGTAGCTATCACAGTTACAGCTGCTCCCATACATGTTGCATGAATTATCTTACTATCCATATCATGAAAGTGAAGTTTTCTGATAACAAAACCTAAAAATTTAGGGAAATAAATATTAAAAAAAGCACATAAAATACTTACACAATTAATACAAAAAATTATGCTAAAAGAAGCAGACAATAATTCCCTATTTTTCCTGTTATATTCATTCCCCATTTCCCCTATTATAAACGGTTTGTATAATTCCCCAATTGCACTGTTCCATTCCCCTCCCATTCCCCCTGTTATTCATTCCACATTTTCCCTATAATTTCGTTATAACCGGTTTGTATAATTCCCCATTAGCATTCAACAATTTCACTGTTCCCGATTCACTAACAGAAATCTCCCAACAATTTCACTGTTCCCATTCCCCTCCCAATTCCCT
>Ga0325404_1004307_pt1 | contig 15151 bp, 12 predicted proteins | sample PopdelMetagenome_18_FD_205664 | JGI IMG/M metagenome (GOLD analysis project Ga0325404, IMG submission 205664) | Populus deltoides microbial communities from Bellville, Georgia, United States - Xylem-Control-R1 | ecosystem: Host-associated > Plants > Phyllosphere > Stem > Wood/Secondary xylem... | reverse complement strand
GCAGTCAAACTTCCACATCGAGACTTGTTTCTGGATAAAACATATAGGAGTATTTTATTCTAACTTCTAAATATCTAACATAAAAGGAAATTTGAAGTTTTAAGAACAGGTGAGAGAATGAAAGGCTCAAGTCATTTGTGAAGTAGAAAGGAACTTAATAAAACAGTCACAAGAACATATTCTGCTCCAAGGACTTCGAGCAGTAAAAAGGCATCTGCAGCTAACACTGAGGCACTAGATACTGAGTCCACAAAATCAAAAGTAAGAGTGGCGAATTAGGTTCATGAGGAATTGGATGAATAAGCATATGAAGAGAGTACCCATGTGTTATGCTAGTAAAAAACTGTTCGTGAGAAGTAGAAGGAATTTTGTGTTGGTCCAAAAAGAAAGCTTCAACATATTTTTTGACCACACGAGAAGGTGTTTGAAGAGAGTTTTAATACTGTAAATAATAAAAATAGATTTTTTTACAAAAGCATAATAAGGATTTACAAGAGAAAAATATGTTTTAAAGATTTTTTTGTTATCATCTAAAAGGCTAATCTCATAAAAATAATCGAGTTTAGTAGAAATAAACTTTCAAATGGAAAAGGAAGGGTAAAGATAAAAAAAAAAATAAGTCAAAAGAAAAGAAGAAGGAGAAAAAGATGTCAATAACTTTTTTGAATCATTAAAATAAATATTTTTGAATCAATTTATATATTAATTAAATTTTAATTTCTTAAATATTAAAAATACTTAGGTAAAAGGCATGCAAAGGCATGCAAATTTAAAAGGAGTACGTATACAAGATGGTTAATTTTTTTTTTCTATTTTGAAGTCAAAATAATTAAAAGCCATTGAGCAATCCAAATCCCATTATCATGATTGACTCCTTAATAATTATTTTTAATAGGGAAACATAGCAACAGCAACAGGATACAGATCTAAATAATTACAGCTCGCCAAATCTTACAATTGCACAGCAAATTATGTTCATTTCACCATAAGGTCACACAGCATCATTTGTAATCTCTCCCACACTCCATGACTCGTCGGCTGACTTCTCGAGCTCGGTATGCACCACCTTCGACACTGGAGCCTCCTTTGCATGAGCTAAATCATGTTGTTGAATCACCAGCACTGAAGAGACCACACCGTGCCCTGATGAGGCCAATATGTCTCCAATAGGTCCCAACTCTGCATGTTCAGCTTGGCAGTATGCTAATTCTGCAACCATAGTTGATGGGAACCTGCCTTTGCCAACAAAAATAAGGTCATAATCCCCACTCCTTCCTATTACTAACACTCCCTCAACAATGTTGCTTACAACATTCTCTGTGTACTCTACAGTCCCCTCCCACTTGCTCTTAAATTCAGTTGTGGCAATCTCGTCCAGTTCCTGCTAAGTTCATCAGAAAATTAACAAAAAATAGAAAGAAATTTAAACGATCTTAATAAGACACACACACAGGGTAGGTCTGGAAGTTGAGAGGACATGCCTTTTCCTTCTCTGGGTTCATGATAGCAGTGGAGAAGCTGTAACCTTGTTCAGTGGAGAAGCTGTAACGTTCGGATGGTGAAAGCTGTAGCACAACATGGTTTTTTTCTTGCCCTTCTTTTTGGACGAATCTGACAACGGTAACTTCAACCATTGGGTGTTCTGCCATCCTACCACCCAACTCCAAGGCTTCACGATCATCAGGTCCACCAAAAAACATGATGCAGACCCTTTGGGTTATATTGGTATTAGCCTCTGAAATTTGAGACCCATTTCCAAATCCACGATCCACTAGCACTGCCACTGAACAAGGTGCATTTTTTAGCACCCTTTGATTCACCCCTCTCCATCCATGGCCAACATTGTCCATGATCTGATCACCCTCTCCCCTCAATTGTTTATGAAATGGCAAAATGATCAAAGTTGCCTTCTTATTCTCTCCCACTTGGCAAATATCCTCATGCATGTTAGTCAAATTTGAGATTGATGTCATGGTGCGGACAGAAATTCGGCCCAGTTGGCTATTAGCCTGGAATGCCCCTGTGACTCGATCATTCCATTCACTAGACTGAGATTGATTAATAAATGGAAGTCCATTTTTACGGACCCTTTGGACCATGATGATTGATGATGATCGCTCAGTAAGCTCCACCAGATGCATGATATAGAGTTTGAGTTGGGATTTTTTAGTGCTCCTTATTGACTCAATGAGACTAACAAGTGGTGGTACATTTTCAGATCCATGAGCACAAGCAAGGATACGTAGCTCGTCTTTTGTGTCTTTTGTGGTGGTCAGGTCAACTAGCTTTCGGTGGGAGCTAGTGGAGGAGCCACCACGGGCGGGTCTGTAGATAGCCATGACGGTTGGGGTGGTGATGAAGGTGGTAAAGAGTGCCATGAGAACAAGGATTGCGAAGCTCTCATCATTAAGGACCTGTAGAAAAGAAAAATGACTGTATTAGAGATGAAATAACGCACCGGCGTGGGTTACCATATTCTTAGTTTTTTTTTAAAAAAGGTTAATTTCTTTTTAGTTTTCGTTATTTTGGTTTTATAATTCATGTAGTTAATTTAATGGGTTACCCTAAGTTAACTTGAACTGTTTTTTTTTTAATTTTTTTTAAATTAATATCTTTTCAATTTTGTAATTCGATAATGGATTAATTAAGAACTAAGTTTTGTATTTTTTTTATTTGTTTTTTATATGGTAATTTCATTCTCATAACTTGGATATAACATGTTTGGCATGTTTATCTAGATTTACACGATTTGCATTTTAATTCCTTCTTCTTAAATTAAGTATATTTTAAATATATCATGGTTTCATTACTCAATCCATAAACTTCGTTGATTAATCTAACTTATCTAGATTAATTTAATATATTATTATGATAATATTTTTAAAAAAAAATTGTTCAGTGGGAAACAAAGAATAACACTCCCTTTTTTTTTTAATTTTTTTGAGAGCAAGTGGTGCCTGATAATTCTATCGCCTTTTAGGAGTGCGATCAGTGGAAAACAAAGAATAACACTCCCTTTTTTTTAATTTTTTTGAGAGCAAGTGGTGCCCGATAATTCTATCGCCTTTTAGGAGTGCAACTTTTTGTACCTTACTTTTCCTGAAGTGGCTGAAATAGTATAGTTCCGGATTCGATCTCGTTTCAGTTTCCTGAGGCGGCGAATCTTTCACTTAACTAAACAAAACAGAAGATTGTTTCTGTATCTAATGGGTTTACTTGTTCTAATTTCTAAGCACTAAAATAACTTTCCGAGAAAACTTGAAACTACTGGAAAGTGGAAATTAGTCAATTAACTCACCCTTTTCTCCTTGCCAATGTCAAGGACGATGAGTTCCACCAATCCTTTGGTGTTCATCAGCACACCAAGCGTCAAAGACTCTCTTGCTGGAATCATAAACATCATCGCCACTAAAAAGGTGCCAATAATCTTCCCTGCACAAGCTGTAGTTATAACCAGCACCAAAAGCCCCCAGGACCTTCCATTACGAATTGTAGCCACATCAGTCTTCAAACCACTAGAAGCGAAGTAAAGTGGGAGAAGCAAACCCGAAACAAAATCCTCAATCCTCTCTATCAGTCTCTCTGCAAACACACCTCCTTTAGGGATAGTTAGTCCAAAAACAAAGGCACCAAAAATAGAATGAAGTCCTATAAGGTCAGTAATGAATCCTGACACCAGAACCCCGGTCAATGTGAAGCATATATAAGCTTCATCTACCATATTATTTTTCGAGGAGCATCTGCGGGCAATCCATTTCATAGCAGGTCGGATGACAGTTAACATGATTGCAACAAAGGCAACACCTGAAATAAGAACCCATATTGATATCAAGGGACTTTTGTGCTCACCATCTGCCCCATTGCCAGCTAAAGCAACTGCCAAGGCTAGCAAGATCCAAGCCGTGACATCATTAAATGCTGCAGCAGCCATTGCAGTCTCCCCTACTTGAGTTGTTAGTAGCTTGAGCTCTGCAAGAATGCGGGATAAAACAGGAAATGCTGTGATTGAAAGTGCTACCCCTATGAACACCAAGAACCGAGTATAACCAACTCGGTCTTCTCCTTCAATTGTTTTTCTAAGCACAAATGCTACAGCTACGCCAAAGACAAATGGAAGTGATATTCCTGCTACTGCTATGCCAAAAGCACGCTTACCGCTCCTTCGAATTGAGGATAAATCAAGCTCTAGACCTACCAGGAAAAGAAAGAAAAGAAGACCAACACTTGCTACAGATTCGAGTATCGGTGTGCTCCATTTCGGGAAAATCCAATTCAAGTACTCTTTGTTTCGTCCGATAGCTGATGGTCCAAGCAGAATCCCACCCTGAAAATATAAATTTGAACATCATCAATGCATGATCAATAACATAAAATCACAGATGTATGATTCTAAAGAATTTAGTAGCTCACAGCTATTTCAGCAATGACTTTGGGTTGGCGGAGGGGCTTGAGAAGGAAGGCAAGAAGACGGCTAACCACTAGGATTAAGGTAGTCTGAACTATTAGTAATGGGAAGGCATGGTCCAGGGGATTATCACCTTGCCAGGCTCCATTTGATGATGTTCTGATGGAAGTTATATTGATTACTGGCATGGTTGTCGATGGACTGATATATATTCTACTAATTTATAACTTTATGCTAAACTATTTAATTTATAATTATCATCAAGAAGAAGTTGAGTTGAGTGTAATTGTGGAGAAAAGAAGAGAGTGATGAGTGGTATAGAGAAGTTGTTGCAATTTATAGAGTGAGAAGTACCCTTTCTCAAGGAGCAAATTCTACAGAACTTCGGGAATATTTTAAAGAAATTGCCTTGGCTATCACCAATGATTAAAGAGATTCGTCATTGCATATTCGATATTTCGCGAAACAATTACTTTGTTGTTTTTTTCCTTTTGATTAGGGTTAACTAGATTGATGCCCGTACTATATTGTAGGCTAGCCTAATTTTTTTTTAAGTAAAAAAATAATAAGATAATGCAAGCATTTCTAAAAAAATAAAAAAATAAAAAATAAAAATTGAGATTTGAATCTTTAATTAACTCAACTGGATTTAATGAATTCGGTCAATTTAATAATACAAAGAGTAAAAAAATTCAACAATAATAAATAAATTAACTAAAAAAATGACAATAATGCACTTTTTTGCTAAAACAAAGTTATCCTCACGAAAACAAATTAATTAAAACTATAAAGTTTAATCATCAAACAATTTAATATTAAAAAACAAGGCAATTAAAATTATTTTGAAAATAAAAAACTCTAATAAAAATAATATAGCAGAATTTAAAATTAAATAAATATGAAAAACAAAATAGAAAAATATTTTGTAAACTTGCTCAAACCAAGCCTAAGAATTTGCTTCGTTTCATTCTTTTCACCAATAAAATCATAAGTATCGATGTTTTCATCTCACCTTCTCTTAGCCACCAGCTCTTAATTTTACAACACTGTATATTATCTACCACACTTTTCGGCTAAAATGTTACTATGAATTGGAGAGACTATTTTGATAATGATCGTAGAAAAGTTTCTATAGTTGAATTGATATTTGTCTTGATTGACAGCTAGAAAAAGAAGAAAGCAGGTATAAAAAGCAATAGAATTTTGCTTAAAAGTATCTCAACAACTAGAATCAGAATTCGTATTTTATTATTGATTATTTTTCTCTAATATGAAGTTTATAACTTTTTGAATAGAACAATAACAAACAGAAAAATCAGAATTCTAATAACATGAAATTTGAAATTAAACTACAAATAATAAAATAATAAAATTCACTCAAACAATATCTTCTAAATCTAATTTGATTGTCTTCTCAACCAATAATAACTACAGTTAATCAATCCTTTTATTAGATATTGTTTCTAACAATCGAATAGAAAGTTGTGGGCTTTCTCTTTCGAATTAGTTGTTTGATTTTTTTTCTTAATTTAGTTCTATCCCTATCCTACGGATCCATGGAAAAATGTTTGGCCTGAATATTTCTAGGACCAAAATAAAACAATTTGAAACATCAAGAACTCAATTGTGTTTAGCCAAAGATACAAGGAGCGGTACGATTAGTTGTTATTACAATGGAATAATACCAAATTTCTTTTGATGGATTCCAGTGTGATTTGATTACGGGAACAACAATAAAATTTTGGGTTTGATATGATGGATTTGATTCGGCGTTTGACTATGAAGCAAGGGCTTATTTGAATAGTTCGATCACTAGACCAGCAAGAGTTTTGGCTTCGTATGGAATATCGTCCACTTATAAAGCAATCCGATTCAGCGTAGATTGATCTTGTCTCCATCGAGAAGCATTTTCTCTCTTTTATTTATTTGCCCCCCTCGAGAATCAAGTGGCTTAGTGTTTTGAAAACTTTTTAAGAAGTGTTTTTCAATTAAAAAAAATCAAGAAGGGGGAATCGATCCTGTTTTCGTGCATTTACAAATTAATCTCGCGGACATTTTTGACATGTAAAAAACATAAAGAAAAAAAAAGTTCAATTTCCCCTCACACAAGCTATCGAAGCACAATAAAAAAGGTGAGCCACCTGACGGGATATTCTGATCTTCAACTTAATTAAATCTAATTATAGTATGGCGTTGATTTTGATTTGTCAATTGCAAATATATGTCATGACTTGCCTGGTGGATAGCTTAGCAAAGATTATTCTACAACATTATTTTACACCATAATTTTATGCCACTGAAGCAGGGATATTAACCATAACCCAGGAAATAGGGCAAACAAGTGAAAATAGTTCTAACTCATTTAGACAGGGGCCGCAGCTCGTGCATGCCCCGTAGGTAAAGGTAGAGAGCTACCTGGATTCTTAGGATTAAGAGTGAGAGACTCATGGAGAAGTAAGACGTGGTTTCTAGGGTGGAACAGAGGGTAGACGTAACTATTACATGAGTAGACTCTTGAAAGAGTAGTGAGCTTGTGATCATATTAAGATACTCAAATAATGACTGTCACACTTGGAAATAGATATTTCCGTTTGAGGGGGTGTTGTAATCCGTGGTGTGAGGCTTGATAAATCATTCCGTATCGAGCACGGTTGATAAGCTCGAAGGGGAATGTTGTGTCCTAGAGACAAGCATTAACACTCTTCAGATGTGAAGTGGCAGACCATCTGGTTGAAGTGATCCTTTGGTGTGAGCAAGGGTATGTTTTGGTGACTCTGGTGATTGAAAGGTGTGGCAAGTACTTGTAAACTTGGCCAAAGACGCTCTTAGAATGGTAAACTTGGAAGATCTGCGAGTTGCAAACTTGTGCTGAAGAAACAAACGGAAAGTTGCCCCACATGAATGACAAAGGGGGTGATTGTTGGGTTTGTTGCCATTAATGTGCAACAAATGGACGACATCAACCATTGACTTTGGCAGCCACCATTGTTGAAGAAGAGCTGCAGTTGGCAGTCACCATTGTTGAAGAAGAGTAGGAGCTGGTGGCACCATTGTTGCCTATAAAAAGATTGTCGCACGTGTGCGGCGTCGCGACGATCTTCCACCACTCTCATAGGAAAAATGGAATCATGTCTGGCAAATATGAAGAGACAAGAAATTCTTGTCTTTTATCAATAAAATATGGACTGGGAGTCGCCACCTAATATTATGGTCACTAAAAACCTTAACCGGTCTTCAGAGATCAGGTACGGAGACTAGTTGCTTAAAGGGAAGGTATTAGCACCCCAACTACACCCTACCTAAGGTAGGCTACATTGTTTTGTTGTCTGAAAAAAAATCTAAAGTTTTGTTGCATTTCTAATTGTTGGTTCGGTCTGATTAAAATTTAAGAAAAGTCTTCCTCTGTAAGAAGGTTTTTATCTTAATAAGGTAAAACCTAATTGTTCTATGTTGTCAAAAAAAAAACCTTTTTAATATCGGGCATACGTTTTACGTATAAATCCGTAATCCCTGATACTAGAACAAAACAAAATAAAATTTTTGTTATTTTTGAAATTTTGGCCAATGTTCTCTTGACTTTAATAAACGGGTTATTAAAGTCAAAATGCATGCTAAAATATTGTTTTCTGTTGTATGAAAAACATCATATGATTTTTTAGCTTTGAGACACTTGGCCGTATGCACAAAAACATTTTTTTTCTTTTTTCAATTTTTTTTGTATTTTTGGATGTTTTGACGACAACTGGGTATTTTAATACCAGATTTGTATTTTATGCTATATTTTTTTGGAATGGGCCAGCACGGCCCAGCATAAAAAATGATGTTCCAGCACTGGCCCAGCATACAACAAAATGGGCCAGTACCGGCCCGACGTGAAAATGGGCCACCACCACCCCGACATGAAATGAAACGGACCGACACCGGCCCAAAACCAAAATAAAAGTGGCTGGCTCCAGCCCAAAACAAATGGAACGGGCCAGAACCGGCCCAACATGCAAAATGGGCCAAGGTTGGCCCATTAAAACGATAATTGGCCGGTTAATGTGCACAGCATAGTAACCAGCCAATTATTCATTAGCTGCAGAATGTGAATTACGTTCTGCATGCCAATGAAAGGAAAAGAGAAGACGGAGCAGAGAAGGAAGGAAGCTTACCCGTCGAGAGGAGGCGCGGCTGTTGTCGTCGGCGGTGGAGACGGTGGCCGGCGGTTTTGCTCTTTTTTTTCCTTCTCTCTCTCTCCTCTATTTTTCGTTATTTTATCTGCTTCTTCTTCTTCTTTTCTTTTTTTTGGGTCTTCTCCCTCTCCTCTGCTCTTGCTCTCTTCTCTTCTCTTCTCTCTCTCTTTTTTTCTCCTTTTTTTTTCATCTTCTTCTCGGTCTCTCTTTTTTTTAGTCCCTTCCCCCTATTTTTATAGGCAAAAACAGGGGAGGGAAACGTGGCTGGGGCGGCCACTGTGCTGCCGCCGCTCCACCGCCTCTTCAACACGTGGAAAGGGTGGCAAGTCGGCGTCTTTTTGAAGGTCATCGAGGGGAGGGAAGTCGGTGAGAAACAAAGGAGAAAAACAACATTTTCTTCCCTGTTCTCTGCGTGTACTGGGGAAGAAGATGATGGTGCCGTTCAAAACAGCACCGTTTTGAGTTTTTTTTTAAACAGTGCATGAAACGGCGTCGTTTTGGTCAAAACACGCCGTTTCATTTAAATGCAAAGGCGGCAAAAACGTGTCCATTTTCATATTGGTTCTCAATTTGTAATGTTTTCAATCAAGTCCTAAATTGCAATTTTGATTTAAAATTAATGCAATTTCATCCCTGCCAAAATCCAACAGCAGCCCTATAGTTGGCCGCCTTTTTCACTTTGGTCCTTGGTTTTGATATGATGCAATTTGACCCTCAATTGAGCAATAAACTTCTAATTTCTTCAATTGGGACCCTGACCGGCTTTAATTCCAGCCCTTCTACTTACGCGCCTTTTTCATTTTGGTCCTTGGTTTCGGATTTCTTTAATTAAGTCCCTAATTGGCCATTAAACTTCAATATTTATGCAATTAAGCCCCTGATTTGACCAAATTAACTTTCAAAAATTATAATTTGACCCCAAAACTTTAATTTCTTCCAATTGAAGCCCAAATTGACTCCAAATCAATTTTTTTTGCAATCAAACTCTCCATAAATTCAATTAAACCTTTAATAAAATTTAATTGAGTCCATAAACATCTAATTTTGGACTTTTGTTCCTCAAATTGAATTTTCTTTGTCAACAGGGCTCTCACTAGTCAATAAAATATTGTCAAATTTTAATCTTTGTATTTTTTAACCTCCTCAACCAATTTTTGATTTTTTTTTTAGCATTCTGGGATCCTTTTTTCACTGTTATTATTTTTTGATAACATTTTCTAGATTTTTTTTATTTTATTATTTTTCATGCGGGGGCCAAAAAATGGGTTATGACAGTTGCCCCCTCTTTTACAGTGCTTACGGAGCAAAGATTTTGCGTAGTAAGTATTGTAAAGATAAACAAAATTGGTCTTCTGAAACTGGTCTTCTCAAAATTTGGTTGACCTGAAACATCAATCGGATTGGGCTAAACTGAGATTCCTTTCGCCAATCCCCTTTAACCAAAAACAAAAACCATGTGAATGTTTAGGATAGACTGAGATTTCTTTTGCCAATCCCCTCTAACCAGAACCAAAACCTATATGGTTAGGCTAAACTGAGATTTCTTTTGTCAATCCCCTTTTACCAGAACTAAAATTTTATGTGGTTATGATAGACTAAGATTCCTTTCCCCAATCCCCTTTAACCAGAACCAAATCCTGTGTGGTTGGGCTAAACTAAGATTCCTTTCGCCGATCCCCTTTAACCATAACAAAAAATCATGTAAATGGTTAGGATAGACTGAGATTTCTTTTGTCAATCCCCTCTAACCAGAACCAAAAAATCATGTGGTTAGGATAGACTGAGATTCCTTTCACCAATCCCCTCTAACCAGAACCAAAAATCATGTGGTTAGGATAGACTGGGATTCCTTTCGTCAATCCCCTCTAACCATAACCAAATCCTATGTGGTTGGGCTAAACTGAGATTCTTTTCGCCAATCCCCTTTAACCAGAACCAAAAATCTTGTGTGGTGAGGATAACCTAAGATTTCTTTTGCCAATCCCCTCTAACCAGAACCAAAATCCTATGTGAAAACACACTTACCCTGGTCTATTTTCATGGGTGAACTGCCCAAGTAGAAAAAGGAAGAGTAGTCTTGTTGTAATGGGTGACCTACCCAAGTGAAGGAATGGTCTAATTGTAATGGGTGACCTACCCAGATAAAAAAACATGGAGAATTGTCGATTTGTAATGGGTGACCTACCCAAAATGGAAAAAGAAAAGAATGGTCATGTTGTAATGGGTGACCTACCCAAGTGGAGGAATGGTCGTATTGTAATGGGTGACCTACCCAGATAAAAACATGGAGAATGGTCGAGTTGTAACAGGTGACCTACCCAAAATAGAAAAGGGAAAGAATGGTCGTGTTATAATGGGTGACCTGCCCAAGTGGAGGAATGGTCTCACTGTAATGGGTGACCTATCCAAATTAAAAAACATGGAAAATGGTCAAGTTGTAATGGGTGACCTACCCAAAAATTGGATGGTGAGGGCACAAATGCGCACTCAAAAGGAGGTAGGGTTAGAAAACGCACTACCTAAGTGGTGAGGACTCAAAGGCACACTTAAAATGAGGTAGGGTTAGAAAACGCACTGCCTAAAAGTTTTGATGATGGATTAACAATTTGCTGAAAATGTTGAAAACAATGCATTATGATTGATATGCATGTCTACTTACCTGAGAAATATAGGCCCCCATTTCTTCATGGTGTCTTTCTTTTTCTCAAAAATTGGAGTGTTAGCAATAACCTTCGATGGCCTTTTCATCCTTGCTTACTTGAGTCATATGTTGTAATCTTGACCTCTGAGAAGGGTTTGATGTCGTCACATTTCTTTGTCTTCCAACCTTTATCTTAAAGGTTGTCCATTTTACCCAACATTTTCCTTAGAAAATGAATCATGGAGCCAGCCCTACCAGGTGTTTGCCCCCCCAGCTTAATCATGCCCCCCAAGTGTTCACATTGGGTTTTCTTTAGGAATGAGGCTATGTGAAAGAAAGTTTGGGTTATTTACAGGGAAATGTTTCCATACAGATTTTTGGAACTTCCAAATTATTCCAATCATAAAAATCATTTTGACATTGGTGCAAAATAAACTTGTTCTAGAAAATTCAAGCGATTCCTATTGACAGGTTTCTTGAAATGATGAAAGCTTTTGCTTTTGGTTTAAAGATGAAGGGACATCTGGTTGGTCATAAACGGTTTGAATTTCAATTTGAGGGTTATTGAGAACCAAATCGGTTCAAATCATTTATTTTATTTGCATAAATAATGATTTGACCCGCACGAGAAAGCACTGCCTACCAATCCAGATTGCTTGCCTTTGATCATAAAGGGCTTGATTAGGTACGTAATGTAGGCTTAGGCTATTGATTACGAAGAAATGATATTTTGCAGGCTCAAAAGGTGTTTGAGGGATTTCAAGACTAAGGATCACTTGTGTTTATCCCTGACCTTTTCTTTTGACTTTCTTGCCAAAATGGATTTCATGCCCCCCAGTGTTGGGTTTGGGCTCTTTCTCTTTGTTTTTTCTTCATTTTTTTTTTGGTTGAGCATAATCACCTTAGTTGTTTTTATGAGAAGCTCAAATCTTTTGGATCCTTTGGATCTTCTTTTCACAGCATCTATCTTCACTGCTTCATTAGGATGATAATGAAGGACTAAAACTTACATGATCAATTCCAGCACCCATCTTCACTGCTTTGTCTGGATGATTAAAAAAACCTATCTTATTTGCCCCCCAGTGTAGGGTGTGATCCTAGTCAAGGTTATTTTCAAAAAAACACTACTAGGCTCAAAATGGGACTGCAAAGGATATATTTCAGCCTCGTGAAAGGATTATCAAAGATGGCCTTTCTTCATCTCAAACTCAATGCATTGAGGATCGATAGGTCTTGCTTTCATACACGTATGCCAAGTGATTTATTCAGTCAAATAAAACTTAGCTTTTGAGTCACCTTATGGGGTTTTATTTTTTTTTTTTTTTGGATTATTTCAGACTTGTTTCCAGCTAATTTCATCATTCCGGATGCAATGGTATAGTCTGATCATTGAGATTTGAGACTAAAAGTGGTGATGGTGAATTATTAAGAGAGATTGCCCGATCTGAAGGCATCGGAAGGTCATCATAGTAGTCGATGGAGATGAAGAAGAAGAAGTCACACATGTTTGCCCAATTATGTGTGTTGAACTGTTAAGTGGGGAGATTTGAATTGCTTTGAAGGAAAGCAAATTTGTGACACTCTGAACACCCGATCATGTGGACGATTTGAGGTGGAGAGTGAAAATTAATGAAGACCAATCTTGACGAATCTAAGAACTGGTAGTCTCACCAGATGTTAAGAAATCAGGTATAAAACCAAGATATTCCAGATCACTTGTAAAGGAAAGCCGGGACAAAGCTAGCAAATGGTTGTATATACGAAAAGACAGTACGATGGATAGATATGGCCTAAGAAGTTTTATCTAGGAGATTGGGTTTTAAGCGGGACCGGTGTGACCCCTACAATCTTTCCTGGGAACTTGCTTAGTGGAAGGATTATCCATAGGATACTATTTTCATATATATAGCAGTTTGTAATGAAACGGTTAAAAACTAGCAGGATAATGGCACAAAGGAACAGTTGGATTCCGTATGTTCAAGGATATGATGGAGTGGTGATTTCTCCAAAGAAGTTAGATTCGGTGACTAAGATTTCTCGAGGGGAGAATTAATGAAGACCTTGATAATTGAAGAGAAATACAGCAAATGGGATAAAGATTGGCACCCTATTTTGACTTGGACAGGTGTTGTGACAGGATGAGCTACTGTTAAACATAAGCAAGGAATAGGAAAAATCTGGAGAACAGAAATTGCACGAGTGCACACGAAGATTATGCAGGAGTACCCGTAAGATCTAATAAGGTGCTATAATGAAACAACAGGTGCAAGAAAAAGAAGTGTTCCCAGATAAAGCTCAGAGCATAGACTATATAGAGGTTATACAACAGGAAGTCTCTTGTGCTCTTAATGAAGACAACATGCGAAGACCTTTCCTGTGCATGCAAGGATAGAAAGAGAGCTGTTATAGAGGCACCTAATTGAGGGGGTGCAAATACTTGTGATAAAAGGCGACCGCCTATGATGAAAGGCAAAGACATTAAAGAGAGTTGGTGTAGGTTGAGCTGTCAAGCAGAAAGGCATAGAAGCTCTAAACATAGAAATTGAGATGAAGGATTGTGAGGAGCATACCACAACTTTCTTTTTCTATGTAATCAGTGGCAGTAATCTCTCTCATAGTCCATATGGTGGTAAAGAACTTTTGGAGCCACTTTGAAGCATCTCAGCTGAAGGAGGATGCAACCGCCCCATAATAATGGGCGAAGACACCTTAGAGAGAAGGTGTGAGGGCCATGATATGAGCCTAAGTTCAAACCGCCTCATGACAACGGGCGAAGACACCTTAGAGAGAAGGTGTGAGGGCCTTGATATGAGCCCAAGTTCAGACCGCCTCATGACAATGGGAGAAGACACCTTAGAGAGAAGGTGTAATGGCCATGATATGAGCCAAGTTCAGACCGCCTCATGACAACGGGCGAAGACACCTTAGAAAAGGAGTGAGGGCCATGATAGGAGCTCAAGTTCAGAACGACCAGAGCCAATGTGATGGCTAGATTAAAAAAAGATTTTCTAGTTACAAAATACCTTCTCCTTGATTTTTCGATGACCATTTAGTCGTTAGTTTCTATGAATATAGATGATGGGTCGAAGATGTTTTTCTTAATTAAAAAAAACAGGTATTCCACCCTCTAAGACTAAAAAAAGCTTAGCATACAAGACAAGCTTTTTTGATTCAATTACAAGCCCACCCACCTAGCTTGTTTTTTTTTTTAGTTTTTTTTCATGCACTTTCACTCTTATTTAGCTTTAAAAAAGACCACTTTTTATTATTTGAATGCCTATTTTGTTATTTAGTTTAAAAAAAGATCATTTTTTATTATTTATCTTCAAAAATTGGATCTTTTTTTTTTTGTTTTTCTAATCTCAAGCATCCATCATATTTATTATTTAAAAAAATATTGTTTGATGTAAAAAGAAAACAACACACTATGTTATCATATAATTGAATAAAAAATAATTTCATAAATAAAAAGTTATTAAATCCATTGAGTTACATAACCTGAATTGTGATTTTGATTAGATTATCTCAGGTTCGCTCTAATCTTTTGTTAAGTTTTTTTTTTAATTTTTTTTTTTAATTTCATCTATCAATAGTAATTTAATTAAAAATTAAATTTTATAATTTGTTTTGGTTTTTTTTATAGATTTATTATAATTTTATAACTCGGGTCACAAATTAAATAATTAATTTAAATCAACTTAAATCGATGTAGTTTATTATCCTCTTGGTATTTTAAAAAAAAAGTATTATCTAATATGTAATTTTCACATACATCAAGTTTTTAATTTATGATCAGAATTTTTTTTCTCCCGACAAATACATTAATTAGCAATGCTGAACTTTCTTTTAGTACTAAATATATATAGCGTGTACCAATGATATTGTAATCATAAGATATAGTCATAGACAACGCAGAAATCATTAAAGACG
>Ga0325404_1004305_pt1 | contig 15154 bp, 9 predicted proteins | sample PopdelMetagenome_18_FD_205664 | JGI IMG/M metagenome (GOLD analysis project Ga0325404, IMG submission 205664) | Populus deltoides microbial communities from Bellville, Georgia, United States - Xylem-Control-R1 | ecosystem: Host-associated > Plants > Phyllosphere > Stem > Wood/Secondary xylem... | reverse complement strand
TACTTCGGATAGCTGTAATTTAACATTATGCACCAAGAATTCAGGAGAATAATGTAATGATTATTCTCAAGAAACAATAAATTATTGCGGTTTGCAGACTGCACAACTAAGAATTATAAAATCAAATTTGGATTGTTGTGTAAATGATTTTATAGTGATGCTGTCACTGCTTTTAAGTTTTCTTCTGAACATTGTCAACAAGGATTGGTGCGTACATGATTTTACAGTGACCTACATTTTCACTTAAAAATGGAAAAAGAAATTTGAAATTCTTTCATTGACTAGGTATATAAAAGGCAGGCTCTTCGCATGATCTCCCCCCCTCCCCCCCGTGCCCTTATTGATGTAGGAGATTTTTATATATATAAAGAAAAGGACACATAGTTCAAACGAAAATGGAAGGGGAAGTCAGGTTCATGGAGCCAAAGTAATTGGTTCACAGCCATCGTGCACACAGGCCAACACATCCCTGTAGTCCCTTGATATGGTGAATGAATCATAGACCTTTCCATCACTGCTCTTCTTGTATTCAAAGAGAAGAGATGAGTGATTAAATGCTGTAAGTTTGACAAATCCAAAGTCTGAATCTTTGTAAATACTCCAAGTGGTCTGCACTGGAACATATTCTGATAAATGGCTCCCTCCCCCACCAACAACAACATGGATTGTTCCATTGACAGTGCCTGAATAATGGGATCTTTCTGTATTCACACACTGATGCTGCATCGCCATAATAAACATTACATAATCAGACTTGGCAAGCAATTACATAGACTTGGTTTGGGAGAAGGGGTTGAATGAGAATCAGGACTTGCACAAAAAGTCATGAAAGCCAAGAAAATGGTGCGATTACGCTATGAAATCAGACAAGCATACCTGGTAAATTGGGCACGTTCTTTCATAGTTATGGACATGTCCAAAAAATGCAACGTCAACTTTATACTTTTGCCAAAGCTTCTGCAGGCTCTCCCTTCCCATTGGCTCTCCATATGAACCACTCTGCCAGTAGGAGGAGGAATAACCAAGAACACGATGAGCAGCGAATATCAACCAAGGCTGTTTTTTCCTGTCTGCTGATGCAAGGCATTTCTCGATGAATTTGTATTGTTCAGATCCTTCCCTCCAGTCGTGTTCACTGTCAGCTATGCAAAAATGGAACATGCCATAATCTGTTGAATACCTGCAGAAAACAGTGCTCATCTTGATGGATAAACATATTGAATGCAGAACTGGCCAGACATGGATTTGGATATTTTCCAAGCTAAATCTAAACACAATCACAGGCTTGTATATTTATCTACACCGAAAGATTGATAAAAGTAGCTCATGCCATTCTCTGAAATATATAGATTTCTTTTTTCTTGAGTCCTTCAGGAATATACAGAACATGTCGAATTTGTAAAATCTTTATTAACTTTGGAAAGTGAATTGGCCTTCTTTATACATTACAGGTGTTTATATTCAAGTCTTCTCATAATAAATCTCTCATGATGTTTGAATAATTCTTATAACTGATTTACTTACCAGAACTTAGCTCTGTTCTCAGCGGGAACGTAAAACATGGTCTCTGCTAGAACACCACATTCACCACCTGAATCATTACCATCATAGAAGGATCCTGTCCCTGGCGAGTCTCGCTCATGGTTGCCACTGTTGGAGAAAGAACTATGTTAAAGTATCCTGGAGTAGCAAAAACTTGTACCTATTAGCATAATCATACATGAATTGCAACAAGCAAGCATAGCGTCCATTCAAACCTCGCAATCATATATGGAACAGTCGATGCAATGGGCTCTACTTGTGAGGTAAACTGGTCCCACTGTGAGATGTATCCATTTGCATATGTGATATCTCCTATATGAAAAACTATGTCAATGGCATTTAAGTCCTTGATTAGCTGATCTGTGGTGTTAAGGGAGCCTGGCTGGTAATTATTAAATTCATTTGAACCATCACGCTCTGCCTGAAATATAAACAAAGAAATGGTGGATGTCTTTAATTGACAGCTAACAGTGTGTGACTGTGTGTATGTACCGCATAATTACAGAACAGTTTTTAACTCTTGGAGTTTGTTCTGTCAACGTTGATAGCTGGTAACTAAAATTTACAAATTCCATCAATTACGAGGACATTAGATACGGAATTTAATAGAACCTTCTTCGATGTATGTTATTATAAGTATTCAGTGATCAAAGGTTTTTTGATCCAAGCAAAGTACAAATGGTGTAGAGGAAAATTATATATATATATATATATATATATATATATATATATCCAGCAAACTAAAGCTTTTAACCAGAAGGCTATTATTATCCTGCACTATACTACTTCATAGTACCTTTCCCATGTCGCCGAATATTACAACACGCTGTAATGATTCTTGCCCTGGATATGGTGATGACTTGAAAGAATAAGACTTGCTCCAGATATATGAACCATTAACTAACTTATGACCAAGCTTGTACGAGTACCTGAATAAACAATCATCACTGAAACCATCAGAATAATTCCCATCTATGCTCCTTGTCATTGTTATAATATGATTCTTAGAACTTAAGATGCATACATGGAGTTTGGCCACAAATCTCTTAAGAAACTCGTATGGATAAAACCGGGATCACGCCAACCAACTGTTCGAGCTGGTATACCTGCAGCAATGTAACAAGTATTTACTACTGTAGTTTCTATCCTGCTATTTTCCTGGAAAATATTATCCCGGTAAGCGGTCCAAGGCAAATAGCAGAAGCATAACTCTTCCTCTAAACAAAGCTTCCTGTCGCCTTGTTACAGAAGAAAGTCGAGATACTTCCTGAATTTCAACATTTGCTACTGAATGAACATAGAGCATGACTAGATTTTGAAAACAACGCAGAAACAACTTAGTTTTTAGTTATTTTTCACGAGTTGATGCATTTGAAAGAGGATAATTGGGAAAGAAAAGGAATAAATAAGTATTTCTAACATGATGGACTATTAAGATAATTGCAAATACTATTATCATTATTCCAAGAGGATATGGCTCATACCACACATGCTATTTTGATGAAATGTCAAAGTCCCAGCAGGTGATCGAGTTTGAGACTCTCCCTTGAGACCCCACTCAACCATAGGCACAGCTTCTGTAATGCCGTAACCACTTGTCCAGGTAACTGTCATCTGCATGATACAATAAACAAAGCTATCTTAAAATGAATTCTCAAAGCTGATAAGGAGTAAAAAATGCAGCACCCAGGAAAGGCTAAAAACTAATCGATGGAATGAATTTTCAGACTCCATGGATGATTATTAATAGCACAACCTTATCTTTATCTCTGATTCATCCGTGAGAAATGTTACATCTTTGCAACTTTAGTTTACAAACTATAAATTAAAATATTTTCAAATCAATCGGTATGACCAATATATAGCGATGTCCCCAAAAGTTCTCTCTCATTATTCTCAGTAGCTTGAGCTTGTAAATAATCCTTTGATTGTTGAAACTGCTGGTTAAAAGAAGTATGCATAGAATTTGAATGGCATAAACTTACTTCATCCCAAGACTTCCCTTGAGAGAGTCTTGGATAAAGAGGCGCCTTTGGATTTGCAAACTTTATGAAGTTAGAAACTGCCACCAGCTTTGGCTGCAATGCATAAAACAATCGGCAATCCAAAGGATTGAGCAACAAGATTGAAGTAGTGGCACAAGAATAATGTAGAACCAAGTCAGAAATTTGATACTAAATTCAAGCCTGAAACATTGCATTTTATGTTCACATATATAAGCAATAGACTACGAAAATAGACTTGGTCGCACATTTGACAACCCGCCTGAGAATAAAGCAAATGAGAAATCTGCCCGCTGATTGATCAATTGAAATTTCAAAGATGCTTTGCCTGTCTTTGTGTATCCAGCATCAGAATCGTTGGCGAATTTGTACTGAGAAAGAGAATCACTGATCATGAGATTGCTCAAAGCAAGTTCAAAAGGTTACATATTTACAGAATATCAGTCATGTTGCATTAACTAAGGCAGACCTTTATTGGAGCTGAACATATATATGGTTCGTCTTGTTTGACGTCATCAGATGGACATGTCGATGAGCTAGCAAAGTAGAATGAATTTCATTACTCTATAAGATAGAGAATTAGGGAAAAAGTTCCAGCAATAGGCAGTTCTTGACGATGACGAGATTGTGATTTGTGAGCATAATAGTTCAGAAGATTTCTGCAGAACAAGATGAACTTTTTTCCCATGTATACAAGTAATGATGTAAAAGACAACCTGTTTTTCCTACGTTTACAAGTAAATTGATGGAAAAGACTAGCAATCTACAAGAAATTGGGATTTCTGCTCAGGGTTTTATTCAGTCTGAGCAGAGTCTATGTAGATGCTTGTCCAATATTCATTCACTCTAAACATGGAAAACAAAGCAATTAAGGGGTGGAAAGTGATTATACTTGAATTTTGCCGGAGAAAATACTGCAACCCAGTCATCCTCAGTAGGGTTGGGGCATTCAATTTCCACAGTTATCCACTGGGAACTTCCCCCCTGCACATGAATAAAAACCAGATATTGCTATTTCAAATGGTAGCGTTAGGAAACATGCCATTGTTTATATAGCAGCTATCTTAACTTTGCAGTGCCTTGCATGGTTAGCATCAAACTGCTATGGGATGGTACCGTTGTGTGTAGCTCAATAAATTCTGGTAATATGAATAGCTGAGTGTTTATGATCTTTGTAGTTTCTGATGCCATGGATTATTATACACTCAGTTAAAACTCCATTTCTCATGTGTTCTATTCCAAAATTTTGGAAGGTTTTTCTACAGCTCCTCAAAAAGACATGAAAGCTTTTCAATGAAATGATGGAGAAGGGACTCGTAATAAAACCAGTTCCAAGAACTGTAATCACAGGACTCCAAATTCAGGATACTTTGTCAATTTGCATTAGAATTCCAATAAGCACATGTGCGCACACACACGCAATGAACAATAATAATAAAAAAAACAGCCAAGATATATGCTATTCAATATTCAAAGGCTTCAAGGGACATTGTAACACAAAGTTCATCAGGCGACATGTTGGCAAGAACTAAATATTACCTTGGCACCAAGAACATACGGGTATGCTGTGATAGAAGCATTGTCATGAAGAGAGTAAACAGCCTTGTGAATAGCAATCTTAGACAGTGGCTGAACTCCCATTCCATTCTTGCTGTGAGCTGCTACATCAAGACGACCCAAGTCCACACACAGGCATCCAACTAACAGTATTATCAGAATTTGAAGAGATGAGAAACTCTCCATTGGTATTATTTTCACACTGTCACTCTCTGTGACCAATGACTTCAAAATCCCTTATTTTAAAAGCACAGAAGAAGCCTTGAAGTGTGGACCATTACATGAGCCGGCCATGGATCTTTCTTGTCATTTTCTCAAGTCAATGGTCGCTGTTTGTTTCTTAATACGTTATGGTCACGGATTTCAAAGATAAGACTTTGTTATTATTAAAGATCTAAATATATATTATATTATTAGATTTGGAAGTAACAAAATTTAGTTTATCAAGAATGTTAAATATAAAAATATTTTTAATAAAAGCCTAACGTGTAGAGAAATTTAAATCTATAAGGATATAAACTAATAATATATAATAAATATGTTTTCAACATAAATATAATTAAAAAAATAATAACATGCATACTAAATATATATTTAAATTTACAATTGATATAAAATTAAAATCTTAGCATAGCATGTATACCAATAATAAAATTAATTATACTTAAATCAAAATTAAAAAAAAAGAGTATTATTACTTGTTAAAGTAGTTTAAAATAATGAATCTTTTATTGTTGTCAAGGATGATTAAAAAAAAAATTGCTTCTCACTTGTATAATTAGGATGTTTACAATATACCTCTAGTAATTCTAACAACCACACCTTAGTTTAGAAACACTTTTAAACAAGATTTTTGAACTAAAAAATATGAAACTCTAAAGATCTTTCAATAAGATGAACTTAAGCTCTATATTTGGAAGGAAAATCAAAGCATAAAAAGAAGAAAAAAAACACTAACAATAAAGTGAGGAGAGTGCGTAAGAATCTAAAAAATTCAAGTTAAAAACTATTCTTTCACCTCAATTTTTATAGTAGATTTTGAAAACTAAAAGATTGAAGAATTATTAAGAATTAATTCTTACCATTATCAAACTTTGATTAATCACCGTAAATCGAGAATTAAATCTAGAAAAATAAGGGTTCTTTGAGATTAATTTCTCATTCACCTAGAATTTTCTTATATCAAGCTAATTAAAATAAATTTCCAACAATTTCTTACATGAATGGAAATCTTCTCACCAATTTGAAAACGACTCAAAGATTTATTGAGAGATACTAATTTGGTAGATTACTACATCAGAATAGGTAGCTTTTGGCTTTGAACCTTTCTTAGTGAAATATTATCGGATTTACTCGGCTAAATAGTAAATACAATAACTTGAACTATTCAGCCTTTTGTATAAACCAGGACAATAGCATTCACATAATTCTCTACCTAAAGATTTTTTTTGTTTCTCATTGTTGTGTTTATTTTGGCCTTAAACAACTTTTTGATTTATGAGTGCTTTAGAAAATTCAGTCTTTATCGAGATTCTCAAAAAAACAACTACATTTCTCACTTATATAGGTGATCTTTCATTAAAAGTATTATGCTATACTCTACTTGGTGTGCTAAGATATGAAAATTATTAAGAGTTGATATCATTCTTTATCACACTACATCTAACATTTATTTCATCATATGAATAAGTATGAGATAATAATTATCTAGTGCTACCGAGAATGTTATATGACTTAGTTTTTTATTTGAGCCTAGATTTTAGGATCTCCAATCAACTAGGTATGGTTACTTTCATTACACTCTTTCATCTTTTAAAAGCTTTAAACTCATTCCCTTTGATGAATTATACACAAGCTCTCTCGACTAGCCTTTGATTAACGGATCCACAATATTTTCATTTGACTTTACATAGTCAATAAAAATAATTACATTTGAGAGCAAATGTTTAACAGTATTATATATGTGACATATATGTATAGACTTTCTATTATACATACTAATTTGTACCCTTCAAGTTGCTGGCTGACTATCATAATAGACACAAATAGCTAACACTAGTTTTTCTCAACATGAAATATCCTTTAAGAAGTTTTGAATCAATTCAACTTCCTCTCCAGCTTTATCAAGAATAATAAACTCTTATTTCATCATGGATCTAGTGATACATGTTTGTTTGGAGGATTTCCATAACACAGTTACTCCACCAAGTGTGAAGACATGTATACTTGTTGATTTTGAATTCTTGATGTTGGATATCCAGTTAGCATCATTATACCCTCCTAGTACTACTATGTAACTAGTATAATATAACTCATAATATAAGGTGTACCTCAAATACTTGAATACTTTTTTTTTTATCTTTCAATGATCTATACTTGGATTACTTATAAATCTACTTAGTTTACTAACCAAGTAAGCAATATCATGCCTTATGCAGTTCATAACATACATTTGGCTTCCAGTTATTCAAGAATATTCCAATTGATTTATTTTCTTATCCCTACTCTTGGACATATATACACTTATATCAATTGATGTTTTGACAATATTATTATCAATTTTAGAAAATTTATTGAGATAATACCAATACAAAAAATGACATAACCTTTATATGTTTTTTTTTCTCAAATAAATACATTTATCAACTTTGTTGATTATTTACTCATTTGATAATATAACCTTATTAAATTTTTCATGTCATTATTTAGGTGTTTGTTTCAAACCATATAATGATTTGAAAAGTTTACAAACTTTTCTTTTTTTGTCCATTGACAATAAACCCCTCGGGTTGTTCTATGTATACCTTCTCACTAAGGTCACCATTTAAGAAAATTATTTTTACATCTATTTGTTGTATTTAAAGCTTATTAATAGTTGCAATGACTATTAATGTTCATATAAAAGTTATTCTTGACACAAATAAATATGTGTTAACACAATTCACACCTTCTTGTTGTTTAAAACCTTTAACAACAAGTCTAACTTTATATGTATCAATAGTGTCATTAGTTTTCATCTTTCTTTTAAAAATCCACTTATAGTCTAATTATTTACTCCTGGGATAAATATCCATTAGTTTCCATGTATGATTATTCATAATGGATTCAATTTCACTATTGACTATCTCTTTTTAATAAGAAGCTTTCGGACAAGACATTGTCTAGGAGTAGGTTCAAGGTTTATTTTTTTAACAAGTATGTTAAAATATCAGGACCAAATATTTTGGTCTTTTTTGACCTTTTACTCTTTATAAGCTCAACTTCATCATCTTTTGATTGATGATAATTACTTAAACTACCCTTCATTGTTCTTTTAAGTGAATGATTTTTTCGTGCTTCCTTTCATGGAAACACATCCTCAAAGGATATAATATTTTTTCATTCCAAAATAGTATTAGGATGAATATCCTCAATACTTGACTTGTGTATAAAAAATCGATATGCACTATTATTGTATGTATATTTGATAAATACATAATTCACAATCATAAGTCTTATCTTAACCTTTATAGGATCAGGTATTACTACCTTTGTAATACACCCTCTTCATACTTTGAGGTATTTGTAAGAAGGTTTTCTACCTTACTATAATTCATATGATGTATTTTCTAACTTTTTATGAGGTATTTTGTTAAGTATACAATTGATAGTTAACATTGTCTACCCCACAAGTTCTGAGGTACTTCACAATAAGCAAAAAATAAAAACTTATAATAAAGAAACTTAATAAATAAAAATAATTAAACTATACAAGATAAAATCAACATTCATTTCCTTTCTATTGTTACTTTTATTGAGCCTAATTTTGTTCATTGTGATTTATTCAATTATCATCATTCCACTTATAAGTTGTACCATGTACAAAAATAATATCATGTGAATAATACTTTCATTAAGTAAGTTCCCAGAAAAGATTAGAGGGGTCACAAACGATGTCGTTTAAAACTCAATCTCCTAAGATATAACTTCCTAGATCATGTATATTCACCGCACTAACTTTTTGTGTATATAAACAATAATGTATATGTGAACAAAACCAACTAGATAACATTGATGTCAATCTTATAGAGTATAAACAAGATATCATAAAGTTTAATAAACAAATCAATGATTCACTTATTAAAAAATACAAATTAATAAGTTATATGACATGCATCCAACCATCCAAATTGCATAAAAAATAATTTTAGAAGATAAACTATAACTTTAAAATGAAGATATATAAAAACTTTCTAAAATTAAACAAAGAGAAAAGAAGAGTTATAAAAACCAAAGGTTATAGATTTAAGAATGTAGAAATAAAATTACATATATATATGATAATATAGCAAATTAAAGGAAGTTAAATTATAACTTAAATTTTAAAAATGTTAAAAAATCTTTAACAATTAATCTATATAATCAATATTTTTTCTCACATGATAAACCAAACAAAGTCTAATATAAAAAATAAAGCCTTAAGAATGTATGTCCAAAGTTTGTAAATATATATTAGACCAGTGAGCAAGTGATCAATCTAGATTTAACAGGTCAAAAAAAACCCTAAAAACCATCTCCATTTGACTTAGCCAAGGGGAAAAGCCCAATCTCATGGGTACAACTATATTTTGGATCCTACTCTCCCTACACCCTTAGATGTATAAAAAAGACTGACTATATTTTCATTAGCATTAATGTTGTATAAAAGATAGTATATAAAAGTTCTCTAAAGACTCACCTTATTTACATCGACATTAATGTTGTATAAGTGATAGTATGTAAAAGTTCTCTAAGTGGCCATCATATTTCTATTAACATTAATACATATGCTAATAATATTTTCCCTTATTAAAACTATTAGAGAAATATTACGTTTTAACCCTTTCTCTCTATACATAGACTCATGGATTATAAATAAACTATGAATCCTTCATCCAAAAAGGTTTGGAATCTCCATTCTCTACTGCATATCTATTTTCAAAGTATCTCTATGTAATATTATTGCTTTTAATCTAAAAAGGTCATTGATTGAATTTTCACGAGCACATTTATTTTTTGGGAATATAAGGCACAAAATAATTGAAAAATAAATTGTTAACATTCCTATAAAAACCTGTAATATTATTTAAGAACCATAGAAAATTTTAAAAATAATTTAAATATCATATTAAGCATTATTTTTTTATAGTGCATTTCAGTCAAAAAATATAAAAACAAATCTAGGAAAAAAAATATAAAAAAAAAAACATGTAATCAAAGAGATGGGGTCTGGGAACCTAACCCAATAGAAAGAAGACCCAACACACGTTGGCCTACAAGGCTAGGCTCACGTGCTTGCCCTTCTTTGTTTTCTACCTTGTTGTATACCTTTTTAATTTTTTTAAAAAAAATAGCAAATGACATGTTGAAATTTTGCTTGCCTAGATTTCAACCATTAGAGAGGTCAAAAAATCAAGCTAGGGTTTTTTGAACCATAAAAACCAATTTAAACTGATTCTCACCTTAAATCACGTAATAAATACCTTTGAAATCTCAATAGACTAATTTATTAACTCAAAACACCTTTAAATCAGCTAAAAAATACAATGAAATTGAAAAGAAATCCCTCACAACCCCGATCTACTTTTACCAGCAATAAATAAACTCAAAAACACATCAATGATACTCATTTCATCAAGAGAAGTACATTAATATTGAATTTGAATTTTTATTTTTTCATCAAATCTCGACAATCAACCATTTTCTTTCTTCTTCATCATTTTCAGTAATTCTCTTTTCTCTCTAAAACTTAATGATTACAAGGCGAACAAAATAAAGTTTTGGAGTAAAATATAAAAGTTTCAAATTAAAGAAACTAAAAGGGAAAAAATAATATAAAGGCAAAAATCTTTAAAAAGGTGCTCCATGAATAATTCTTTTTTTTAAAAAAAAGCAAGCATATTTGCCTTGCTATCAATTTTGGTCCATTTTCAATTTTTTGCATGGCCCTGTTGTTTCTCTCTCTTCTTACATTTGCCCGTGCATTAATATGAGAACTGCTGAGCTGTGGACCCTTTTGCACTACCATCTAGAACCTTTGCAGGTTCGACCTCGCTCCCAACTGGCACCCAAAACAAACTCATCTCTGGCTATAGCCTTGAACATTCTGCGTGAGTTTCTATCAACCAGTTTTGCAGCATGAAAAGGAGTGCTTGCTTGCCTTACAGAAAATCCCGATCATGTGCCAAGCTTGAGGGCAAGTGAGCAAAAGGTCTAGATGGTGGTACTTGTCTGGGCAACTCCTAAAATCAAATGGGAATTATACTGGAAACCAACTTCCACAACACGAACATTTTTCACTGATTCTACGCTCCCAAAAGCCGAGGGCACAACTTTTGGCATCAGGCTTCAATATCAAGAGCAAGTTAAGGTCACAAACAAGTTTACAAATTTAATTCTTTCAAATAGCATTTTAAACTAAAATTCTCTTTAATGCTTATGGAGAACAAAAGTTTCTCAAAGTCTCGCTCTTCACTTGCAATGTCTTACCATTTGTGGTCAAACAGCCAAAAATGTCATCGCACATAATGATGCTGAATAAATGGACTAAGTTGTATTCAGCAACACAAATGCACTCGTATAACTAGATTTATCGACAGCATATATAGTGAAAGGGTAAGAAAGAATAGCTCTTATAAAACTTGAGACAAGTTAGGCAATCATACATCAGGCAGTTATTTACAACAACAAAAAATCATAATTAGTGAAAAATCATTTGCAACACCTGAGCTATTTCACATCTGCTTAGGAGAAATTTGATTCAAGACTCGCTTCAGTTGTTTACAGCCTGACTTTTTGAAAAGTAGGGGGTAAGCTTCTTTTCCAACTCCAGCAAACTGAAATGTCATAAACAATAACTAGGAATGAACTAAATTTTGAAATACAAAAATGCTAGAATGCAATTAAAAAGAAACAGTGATCACTTACATCTCATATTTCTGAAGAGCCTCATTTCGTTTTGCCACATACAATTCGCTATCCTTGGGTATGTTGTTCAAAGGATTGATCGCTACAATAATTAAGAAATACAGTTAACAAGAATTACATTCAGTTTTGGACATCAAACTGAAAAATTCACGTGTTCAAATTTATGCATGATCTGCATCAAGTGGCTTTTGGTTTTCATAGCAATAAACTTGAGGGGTTCCAATGTCTTTGCAAAAGATTATTTTTAACAAACTTCAAAGAAGATCATTCAGTTTTTTTATTTTGATGTTATATGAGGATCCATCTAATGAAATGCAATCATTTTATGATGGTCTAGTGCCCTCAAAGCTGTGCAAGGTGCGAAATCCTTCCATTTCCAAAATACATAAAACATAAGCTTTGAAAAAGCCGTACTTGGAACAGGTGCCAGTTCTTTCACCTCCACATTCTTCTGAAATTTTGGAGAAGTTGGATTGCCAGTCAGCTGCACGCCCTGTTCAAGCAAAGTCATAGCTTACTAAATTAGCATAAAAAGGTTAATCGATATCGGCAAATGCAATCAACAAATAGTGGCAATATCTTAAAGGTCAGAGAAAATAGAAGTAATTAAGACTCCCAAGTCTTTAATAATGGATTAGGTCTTTGCTACCCAAGACAGATATGGAGACACTTCGTTTTCTCTCAATTAAGCCTTATTTTTCTTTATTTCTCTCCACCTTACTTATCTGCTCACCCTCTTTCTCTCCTCGAAGAGTCTAGATAGTTATGTATTTGGACACCAACAGATTCTTAAACAAAAATAGCAGAGATAATGAGCAGTTGTTACCTTCTTCCTTTCCCTCCTCTTCAGAATCTTTACATGGCACTTTTTAATGTAGTGCATCAAATGATATCGAGAATGTCTAGAGAACAACTGTTCTCTAATCTCTGGATTCTCAGTCAGCCAGTCAGAAATATCTTTGGACTTGACTACCTCATCTTTATCCAAAGACTCCAACCAGGAATATACCGGCAGCCATTGATCTGTACGTTGAAATCGAGCATGCGGAACATCAACCTGATTTGTCTCGGTTACCTGATACAGGAGAAATGGCAACTATTTAGCACATAACGCATTGAGAATGAAAAGGGAAAAATACCAATCGCACAGCAAAGCATAAATATAGACAATAAGATTAGTAAGTGAACACCCAATATCATGAATTGTAAGGCATGGGCAGGCTATGCAATGTTTTCTTTTGACAGACTGTATAACACTTCATAGAGCAGAGGGTCAAATTTAGGTAGGTATCTGTCTAAAGACAAAATCTTTACACTTAAAAAAGAAAAGGGTACCTGATTCTGAGGGGGAAGTCTCATGTATTTTTGAATAGAAAGCAACCGATCAATGAGATCGGAGCGAGGCATTGATTGTAAATCAGAAGGTAAAGATGAGTAATTAGAATCAATCCATGTCTCCACCTCCATCGTACTCACTGCTTTCACTCCAGAAAAGGCACTCAGCCAAAGTCGAGCCATTGTTTCCCATTCTTGTGATTGATTAGGGTTTTGTTCGCTTCCTCTGTTGCTGTTGTTGTTGTTGCTGCTGTTGTTGTTGTCTTCTCCTTCTAGGGTTTGTTCCATTGAATTCGACATTTTTTTTTTGTTGGACTCTCGCCCCCCCTGTCCCTCACACTATGAGTTGCTTATGAATTTGTTGTTTAAACGGTGTCGTTTTATCCATAAGCTTAGAGATTTTTTGATAATGTATTTTATTATTTAGTAACTTTGCTAATTAGCTCATGAGTATGCTAATTGCTAATATTATAACATAGTTATAATTTTTATTTAAAAGAAAATATTTGTTCATTTCTTAATGAGTGATTGATTACAAATTTTAAGTAGATTCACTTAAAGCATTAAAAAAAATATAAAAACATTAAAATTTACTTTATCTTTTCATAATTTAAATAATTTATCTATAACAATGATAGTGGTGAGAAATTACTTTAAATAAAAAAATATAAATTTAAATTATAAAAAATCGAAATAATTACGAGTTATAATATTTTTAATAATATTTTTAAGTAACCATAACAAACATTATAAAAAATAATTATAGGAAGCACCTTCTTGAGATAAATTTGTAGGGTGAATTATATTAGAAAAGCCGTGACAAAAATAATTATTGGGAATGCATTATTCTACCTTAAAAGTTTGGGTTAAAAGCACGTTTAGGATAGACGTGCAATGGGAGATTTTGAATATTTTTTGTTTCACATTAATTTTATTATATTTTTATATCGTTGATTTGTTAATATTAAAAATAAATTTATATATATTTTTTAATATATTTTTAATCAAGAAAATACTATGAAAATAAAAATAATACAAAAATAGAATTTTGATCTGATAAAATTTAGATCTATGGAGCCAGCAAGTTAAACTGAGTTTTTTTTATAGAATCAGCTGGGTTTTTCATTTTTATTTATTTTTATAACCTAAACTGATTCAAATACCAGATCGATCTGGTCCTAGATAAGCATGGAACATAATAATGCAGATTTTACGATTATGAAAAAAAGTTTGTACTGTACTCGTTAATAGGTTGTGGTCGCACTCAAACTCAATTTGAACATGTTATTTTTACTTCCCAACCCAGCACAACTATTTGGGCTTATATTTTGGCCCAAGTATGGTTCAATACGAGCTTTCGATTTTCGAACCTTCTTGAAAAGAAAATTTGTGATCATTTTGATAAGAATAAGGAATAAAAAATATATATTTCAAATTAATTTTTTTTAGTATTTTTAAATTGTTTTGATATTAAAAATAAATTTTTAAAAAATAAAAAATATAGTATTTTAATACATTTTCTTGAAAAAAAATTTAAGGCAGATGGAATGCAAGGAACATGTTTGTGGTATTCATCATTGGTAATTGAAATCTTGACTGATTAATGTTTTGGATTTTCTCATCTTCTTTCAAAACACCTCTTGAAGCAAACATGTTAGATAAAACAAAAGAAAAATAAAATAATTGTTTTCAATTTGTTTTATATATCGTTCTAGTAATTACTTCAGCCACCACCATCTACAAATCCCTCCCATCATTAACAAGAGAGATGA
>Ga0325404_1004304_pt1 | contig 15155 bp, 13 predicted proteins | sample PopdelMetagenome_18_FD_205664 | JGI IMG/M metagenome (GOLD analysis project Ga0325404, IMG submission 205664) | Populus deltoides microbial communities from Bellville, Georgia, United States - Xylem-Control-R1 | ecosystem: Host-associated > Plants > Phyllosphere > Stem > Wood/Secondary xylem... | reverse complement strand
GTGAATATATAAATGTTAATGTTGCTTCAAGAATTGATTTTATTTTTTAATAAGAAAACAAGTTTTAAGAAAAAGGGTCCACAGAACATGAATTAATCTCGTAGCTTACGAAGTGTCTCTTTGGCCACACAGTCAGCGTCGCACTTCATTTCGCAGAAGGAGTAGCCATTGCCCTCGCTCTTGCATTTGTCCTCGCAATCATTGAAACATGCTGCGTAATGATCATCCACCTTGTTTGCAGTGGTTAGGTGCATTGTTGCAGCAGCAACAATGCACATGAGAAAAACTGCTACGAGTTTGTTGGCCATATTGTCTCCTTTTTGCTCGTGTGTTTAATTTCTTCTCTTGATTCGATGGATGATGCGAAGAGAAGAATGAAGGATTGAGGTATTTATAGAATCACAAAGTCTAATCTTGTGCAGCTTGAATCCATTTTTTTCGGGCAAAACTTGTGGTTAATATTCCCATTGCATTCCTTTCGGATTTGCTGAAAGAATTGAATGGTACAGGTGCATAGAGCAACTTGGTCAAACTTTCTTTTAAATCACCACCAACCTTAGCACCACACACGCCAAAAAACAAGAGGGGACGGAAAAGTTCAGCTTAAATATTTTTAGCAATATCCTGTTTTTCAATTTAAAAAAACCGGAAGATGAGGGAGTGATTTATAGAGCTGCGCTTTCAACCAACAATAAGATCTTGAAAGGTATTTCCTGGGCCATTACATATCTAAGTAGAAAGATTTAAAGGACATGTCGTTGTACCCAGCTCGCTTGTTTTTCACTCTCAATCAAAATTAATAGCAGTAACAAAAGAAAAGGAAGAGGAAGGTAATTAAATGCATTTTAGGACATGGGATCGATTGGTAGGAGATGTACAAGAATAACTTGCAATAAAATTTCTTTCATAGGTTTCTGATCAAAAGTTTTGAAAATACAATATTAATATATAGTGTAACGTTCATAGATATCTTGAATGTATTAAAATATATTAATATGTTAATAAAAGAGATCGTCTATACTGCCACAGTAGAGTGACAGTTCAAGAAGCCATCGGTTTGGTGTATAAATGCATTTCCGTGATTTGTTCGAGGCAGGAAGTGGTTCCTCCAAATTTCGTAATCAAGATTGTCGATAGAGATAGTCCAAGGAATATGCCTGGCGGGAATCTATCAGGAAAAAAAACAGCGATGCACCTGCATCCTAAATATTCGAATTCAGTATAGCCATCTTCTAATTCTGGTTTTCCTCCTAGATTGTCAGTTTTTTTTTTCTCGAGTATGTTTTGGTGTCATAACCTTCTGGAATGATAATCTATATTAGCATGATTAATTAGGCAGCCACATCAATTTACGTGTCTGTAGTTTTTCTCGACTTCAATGCAGTGCAAACATAATTAAATAGAGTTCTGAAAAGGTTTCTCCAATGGTTTGTTCGTTTTGCTTGTGAGTATCAGGCTTCATCTTCCATCATTTGCCTTGTACTTAAATTTATCAAACACTCCTGTGTCATCATACTTGTCTAGGCGTTACAGTTCAAAGGAGCTTTAGCTGATGAACTATAATGAATTAACAAAGGCATTCTTTTCCTACGTTCTGTTATTTTGTTTTTCTGACAACATGACGTTGATCAGCTGTGTTCGTCAAGTTTTCACACCAACAAAAAAACAAAACAGATAGCAAGAGGGATGAAGATGAAGAGGCTGTAGCTTAATAGAATTTTTTTGAAAAGCATGATTGCTAGAAATATTAGCGAGGAAGATGGTGGCGAAACATGGGATGGCATAGATGCTGAGGGGAACAGCACTGGTCGGATCCCTGCAGTTGCTGGTGGGGCTTCTACTTGCACCAGTGGGGATGCTGGTGTTAATGGTAGAGTAATTTCAGATTCTGGTGCTGGAGCAAGTGCTACTGCTTTGAAAGCTGCCAAAAGCAACTTGAAGCTTAATAGAATTTTTTGAAAACCATGATTGCTAGAAATATTAGCAAGGAAGATGGTGGCGAAACATGGGATGACATAGATGCTGGGGGGGACAGCACTGGTCGGATCCCTGCAGTTGTTGGCGGGGATGCTACTTGCACCGGCGGGGATGCTGGTGTTAATGGTAGAGTAATTTCAGATTCTGGTGCTGGAGCAAGTGCTACTGCTTTGGAAGCTGCCAAAAGCAACTTTGTAAGTAGTTCAGGTATAGAACTCTCAACATAAGTATTATCTTACTGGTACAGAAACATTCAAATTTTTGTCTTCACCAATAGATAATCTTTCTTTTCAAAATCCAAGAGCAGGGGTTACCTCGTGGGCTTAAAGGAGCAGCAGCTGGAGGTGGAAGAGTTGGCCCTAGCGAGAAGGGACCTGCCAATATTCCAGTGAAACAAATTGTTTAGCCAAGGTAGGAGTATTTGTATTAGGTTGACAAATAACGTATATAGTTTATGTTTTAGTTTCCATATTTTTTTCCCAGCGTAATTAAGAATTGTAAAGGATCCATGAATTTTCAATCACCTGGTGCTGGCAGAGGGGTCCCAGATGCTGTAAAATACAATACAATTATCATTAGAAAGTTTAATTAACAAACATTGACAGAACTAAAAAGATTCTTAGCAGGTAGATTTTAGTACATTTACACTGTCCCAGCATGCCACAAGCGCCGGGGAGAGAGATAGCTAGAGTACGGTTAATTGGTAGCTGAACCGGAACATTGGCTGTTAGTAGTAGACAAGCGCAATCCATTCCAGTGCTCATCAGTGACTTCAATGAACTGCAACAACTAGCAGTTGGTGGTGAGCCATTGTTGGTGCTTCCAGTTATAAAATTAACACACGGGGTGAAACTTGATATCATCGACATGGTGCACGGTGTATTAATTTGCCCATTCACTGAAATTACTAGGAGAGTTGATAACATTGCCATCAATTTGATTACTTGGAGCCCCTCCATTAGTAGTTTTGAACGAGCTGCAAATCTTGTTGATTAGAAGAGTATAGAGAAGAACCGGGTTATATGGGTGGAGATAAGAAAATCATATATAGATTGGTGAGGGCAAAAGAATTGGAGGGAAATAACTTGTAGATTTGAAATGGGTTCTGGAGTTCAACAACTATAGCTAATTTCCCATGGTTGAAGGAAGCTTTTTATTTACTTCCCCGAGTCTTTAAAGGACAGGAGTCCAAGTTAGGTTTGTTAGGCATGCCGGTCATAGTTTTAAATTTGTTTTGTTATATATATATATATATTACAGCAAAGTCAGTCATTGGTAGATTGTATCATTTGTCTCTGCTTTTTTAACTTAGTTCAAGGGAAAGCTCAACTTTATGCCCGGCCCAGCGGCAGGTTAAACCTGCACTCGGGTGATCTGGAATCTTGTTCGAGTTTGTTTATTTAAAACTCGAGCTAGTAATTAGTTTGGAGAAAATTATTTAACTTGTTGGGTCAATTTAAAATTCAAGTGGCCCAGCAAAACTTAAAAGAGACATATTTTTTATTTTAATATGTGTTTTTTTCTCTTAGTCTGAAATCTTTTTTTTTTTAAATTTTTTATTTGGTTATTTACTCATTTTAAAATTTATTACATAAATACTAGAAGAATATTTTATTTTTTCAATATAAAATTTAAAACTCTTTAGTATATATATTCAATATTCACAAGAAAAAAATTATATTTTTTTAATATGTGATAAAAAAATTTGATCTAAATATTTTAACTTAAAATAAAAAGATAATATCTTTCTAATATGGGATAAAAAAATCTTTTAAAATAATTTTTTAAACTTTATTATTTATAAGATATATAATCTATATTCATAAAATTGTTTCTTAATTTTTTTTAATGTGAAATATTAATTTTTATTATTATTATTAATTTTTTTTTTTTTTTTGTAAGGACCAGTGAATGTTTCGGTAGAAGCTTCATCCAAACTATTCATTGGTGACCATAACATTGAGATTGCTTTGTTTATAACGAGTAATAAGAAAATTGGAACCTTCCTTTTTGTGAGCACTTAGGTCATATAATGAGTAAACATAGTATGGTTGAGCAGAACATTAAAATATATGCCGAGGACAAATGAAAACTTGCCAGCTTTATGTCTAGAGATGTTTAGTTATCTAACAGCCCTTTGATTTAGTTAGAGTTGGTCATCCAAATATACCAACATCCTTGTCTCTATTCCACAAGCTTTCCTGTATAAATCCATTTCTTTTCTTTTGCCTCTCACTCAAAATTCCAACCAGCATTTGACTAATACTACCAGATCATTCGAGGCATCCAAGAACTTGCAAGAGCAGTCAATGGCTTCAAGTGGGACTCGTATTGGCCTCGTCCTGCTCCTTGTAGCCATAACATGTGGTGGGGCCATGGCTCAATCAAGCTGCACTAATACTCTCATGAGCCTGGCCCCATGCCTGAACTATATTACAGGAAATTCAACGAGTCCATCATCTTCCTGTTGCTCACAGCTAGGCAATGTTGTCCAAACATCACCACAATGCCTTTGCTTACTGCTCAATAATAGCGGTGCCTCTTTAGGCATCAACGTAAACCAGACTCTTGCTCTGAATCTCCCCGGCTCTTGTAAAGTGCAGACTCCACCGATCAGCCAGTGCAATGGTAATCCAAATTCTTAACTCCTGCTTGTCTGTGTTATAAACACGGTAGTGTTAGATTCATACTGACTTGACTTTACCTGGTAAAACAGCTGCCACCGCACCCACGGCTTCAGCAACTCCGCCAGTAAGCTCACCAGCCAGTTCACCTGCGGATTCATCTGATCAGACACCCGAGCCAGCTCTTACTCCATCAGCATCAAACATTCCTTCAGCTTCAGGTATGTTCAGGAAATGTCAATTGTGCAAGCCTTGCAAGCTTAGCTGGATAATTACTCGATTACCATGGATTGATAAAGAATTGAAATTTGATATTTGATCATATGGATGAGACGAAATGTAATTTTGGCATGAACCAAAATTCATACGGCTGACAAAAATTAAATAAGCATATGCATGAAAGCATCAGTCTAAGCAATTTCTATTTATAAAATGTTAATAGGAACGAATTCTGAGGTCAGCTCTTAATTGATAAATGCAGGAACTGGAACTGGCTCTAAAACAGTCCCATCATCAACTGGAACATCTGATGGAAGTATTGTCAAAACACCCCTTCATTTTGTGCTCTTCGTTCTCTTTGTGGCATGGAGTGGTTCAACTGTTACCAAATTCTGAGTCCCAAAAGTGTTTTGTGGAATTATACTTTGAAAGTTTCCAGAGTGATTTGTGCCCTTTTGCATCATTGATTATGATTACCGGATCCTATTTATTTTTGTACAATTCTGTTAAAGATAATTCTTGTCATCACCTGTACAGTGTGATTGTATTATTTGTTTGGTTTGCTTAATGAACAATGAAAGCCGTACTGGTTCCTTCCAAAAACCATTGTCAATTCTTCAATCTCCAATTTCCTTAGCTCTTGAAGATGGGAACCTCTGATAAAGAACGATCAATCCCAGGAAAAATTCCCCTCGACTATCATGAGAAAGTTCACATCACATTACAGAAATCTATAAACAGTTCATTGCAGTTTAAGTTTTAGATTACCAATTTTGTTATGCTTCCATTCTAGTTCTAGAGGATGAAGCATGCGCATCTTCTTCCGCCAGCAGATTGCATGTGGAATAATGAGATTTTCAGAGAGTTGCATTGACAAATTATACGAAGTCTTAAGAATTGTGTGGAAATATGATCAGGGCGGGCAAAAAAGAAAAGCAAAGGAGAAAACGTAAATAAAATGAACTCCTAGTGATTGGAACACCTGATGTTGTTATAAACTTTCCCAATGCCGAGCGGTATTTCTTGAAATTAGCCGGCAGAAGATAAGGTATGAGATGTACCGAGACATCTGGTGGCTGTAGCTATCAGCTTCAACTGAGTAAATAAATAAAAAAGATAGAAGATTCCTCTTTTTTCTAGAGTAGTGAGCAGACTAATTTGAAATTAATTGAACAAACACTTCATAAAAAAAAAAGAATTTTTTTTTTGCAATATTTCATTCTCTAGTTCCTTACCCTATCAATTTCCAATTCCTAATTCTAAACTAGAGATTTATGGGAAATATTGATTAATTTTAAATTAATTTTATTTTTAATTAAATATGCAATGCAATTCCCAAAATTATTTCACATTTATTTTTATGACCAAGTGATGTGAAAGAAAAAAGAAAAAGAAAAAAAAAGTTGGAATGAAGAATGGTACTTGACCAAGTGGCTTAACCTGAAAACTTGGGTTGGGTTTTTTATGATGCAAAATTTTATTATTTATTTTTTCATATATTATTGTGGATGAGTTATATAATTTTTTTTGTTTTTTCAATTTTATTTTTAAATTTTTTTTAGTGATTTAGTCCTAATTGAAAACCAATTGATTTTAACTTTTTATGAAAATGTGAGATTGAAAGAAGAGGAATCAACATGAAAAAAGAATCAAACATGGATGGCATGCTATAAGTTTCGCAAAAAATACACTTTGATCCTTGAACTTTAAAAATCACACAAATTATATAATTTCAGTACCTCAATATTTTTTCAATTCAATTTTGGTACAAAAGTTTATTTTTGTTATTTTTATAGTCCCTAATTGAAAAAGAAGAGAGAAAGAGGTCGCTGGATTCCATCGATAAAGAGAAAAAAGTATCGTTGACACCAATTTAAACCATCAAAATAGACGATATTTATGTCAAATTGTTTCATTGATAAAGAGAGTTTATATTAGGTAGTTTTTTTACCTTTAAAGTTTATGAAAAAACATATTTAAGTTCGGATTAATATTTGAATTCGGATTGATTTTAATTTTTAAAATGATTTTTTAATTTTTTATATTATAAATAAATTTATCATAATTTCTATAATGTTTTATATATTTTTTTAATTAAAAAAATCATCACAATAGTTAGAATGGATAAATCAGATAACTATCATTTGCCATGACAGGCGCGTGGACATGACAAAATGTGGGATGAACGAGTCCAATTACAAACAAAAAAAATTAAAAGCCTAATCAGCAGGCATGACAAGACAGCCCCGCCGCGTGGGCATGACAAAATGTGCCAGAAGTCTTGGTACCAACTAACCTTTTCTTTTTGTTCTCCTGATGAACAGTACTACGAACATGACATGAATATACCACCAATCTACTATGTTTCTTACCTCTACACAAGTTGTCGTGGCTTATGTACGCATAAGCGTCCATGAGCTCTCATGTGAGAGGTTCTCATTTTTCAGAACTTATTCTTTTCATCAACATTCCATTACTATTTTGTAGCATTCACTATCTGCTATACCAAGCTTACTTTAGCCCCTTGAAACTTTTTTCTTCACCATTGAAGGGTCTTCGAACCTTTAAGGGGACTTGCTATGTCAGTTTCCAGTCATTGCAATCACTCCACACCTCATAATATCAGCCACCAGCTCATCTTCATGAAAGCTCATCTATCTCAGAGGATTTCCGACCGACCCCATCCTTATGCATTTGCAACATGTACAATTTGCCAGATCAAATTATAACGTAGATGAAGTTCTTTCCTCCAAAATCTGAACCAGCCACGTTTTGTTCCTCATGTCTTGGATCATACTTGAGGAAGAAATTGAAGAGTTACATAACGGGATGCCGCGGGTCAATGGTTTTTGCATAAAAAATATCAAAAAAAAGTTAAAATCTAAAAGTATTAGGTCTTTTTGTAAAACTACACCCAAGAGTCTTAGGTGTGGCTGCAACGCCTGATCCAAGAATAATATTTATAATATTAATAATAATATTAAACTTGCATGACTCAAGTTTAAGTGGGTCTGACTGCATTACCAGACCCAATAGTCTTGGATATGGGTCTGGCTGCAAGATCATATCATAAAAGTGTGATAATTAAATAGATTAATTAAAAAGAAAAAAACTAAAAGGAAGAAAAAAATTAATGAAGAAAAAGAAAAAAAAATCTGAATTAACTGAATTAACCTTTCAAACCAGGTTAACCCGTCAAACCTTGAATTCATGTCGTGAAAGTTTGATAACTAAATAGAAAAAAAAAATTTGACGGGTTAACACAAATTAACTGGGCTAACCTGTCAAACCCGGTATCCGTGTCATGAAAATTTGATAACTAAATAGAAAAAAATTGAACATTAACAAACTAAATTAAACGAAAAAAATTAATTAAAAGGGAAAAAAAACAAACAGAAAGACATCAGCTTTTTCACTGTGGACTACAGTGTGCAGTCCACAGTTAAAGACATAAAAACAGCAAAAAAAAAGAAAAAAATAGAAAAACCAAAGGCATCAGTCGATAACTAAATAGAAAAAAATTTAATACTGATGAACTAAATTAAATAAAAAAATATTAAATAAAAAGAAACAATAAAAGAAAAAAAAGTTATAAGAAGAAAAAAACTAATGAAGAAAAAGAAAAAAAATCTGAATCAACCCGATTAACCCGTCAAACCTGAGATCCGTGTTATGAAAATCTGATAACTAAATAGAAAAAAATTTAATATTAACAAAATTAATTAAAAAATTAATTAAAAAAAGAAGGTATCAACCTTTTTACTGTAAACTGCACTATGCAGTCCACAGTGAAAGGTATAAAAAAAGCAAAAAAAAAAAACTAAAGGCTTTAGCCTTTTCACTGTGGACTGCATACAATATTAAAAGATGAAATCGGAAGAACAAAACTAATGAGGAAAAAGAAAAAAAAAATCTGAATCAACCCGGTTAACCCACCAAACCAAGTTAACCTATCAAACCTGGAATTCATATCATGAAAGTGTGATACTTAAATAGAAAAATAATTTATTATTAATAAAATAAATTAAAAAAAAGATTAATGTCGAAACTGGGATCCATGTCATAAAAGTCTGATAACTAAATAGAAAAAATTTAATATTAAAAAACTAAATTAAAAAAATAATTAAAAAAGACAAAAAAAAATAAAGGCATCAGCTTTTTCACTGTGAACTGTAATGTGCAATCCACAGTAAAAGGCTTAAAAAGAAAAAGAGAAAAAAACAAAGGCACACGTCACGAGTTAATTTTTTTTCTTGCATAAAAAATATCAAAAAAAGCTAAGATCTAAGAGTGTTGGATCTTTTTGCAACGATATGCCCAAGAGTATTTGGTTTAGCTGCAACGCTTGACCCAAGAGTAATATTTATAATATTAAACTTACATGACTCAAGTTTAAGTGAGTCTGACTATAACACTAGACCCAAGAGTCTTGAATGTGGGTCTGGCTGCAAGGTCGTGTCATAAAAGTGTGATAATTAAATAGATTAATTAAAAAAACAAAGAAAAAAACCAGCATGAAGAAAAAAACTAATGAAGAAAAAGAAATAAAATCTGAATTAACTGGGTTAACCCTTCAAACTAGATTAACTTGTTAAACCTGGGATTCGCGTCATGAAAGTTTGATAACTAAATAAAAAAAATTTGACGGGTTAACCCGTTAAGCCCGGGATACGTGGCATGAAAGTTTGATAATTAAATAGAAAGAAATTTAACATTAAAAAATTAAACTAAACAAAAAAAATTAATTAAAAAAAAGCAAAAAAAAAATTTCGGGTTAACTAGTCAAACTTTAAAAAAACAAAAAAAAATCTAGGTTAACTCGTCAAATCAGGTTAACTCGTCAAACCCGAGATCCGTGTCATGAAAGTCTGATAACTAAAAAAAATTAACATTAACAAACTAAAATAAACAAAAAAATTCATTAAAAGAAAAAAAAACACAAAAAAAAGCAAAAAAAAAACCATAAAGGCATAAAAAGAAAAAATAAATAAATAAATAAATAAAACAAAAAAACAGTTTAGCGTTTCATTGTAAACTGCACAGTGAAACACTAAACAGTTTTAGTATATGTTATTAAATTAATTAAAAATAAAAAAAATCGGGTTAACTCATTAAATCAGGTTAACCCGTCAAACCCGGGATCCGTATTATGAAAATTTGATAACTAAATAAAAAATTAACATTAACAAACTAAATTAAACAAAAAAAATTCATTAAAAGAAAAATACACAAAAAGAAAAGCAAAAAAAAAACCCATAAAGGAATAGAAAACTAAAAAAATAAAAACAAAAAAAATAGAAAAAATGAGAAAAAAATAAAAACAGATAAAAAATGGGAAAAAAGTAAAAACAAAATAAAAAAAGAAAAAAAAATAAAAAGAAGAAGAGAAAAAAAATGGGAAAAAAATAAAAACAAAAAAAATTAAAAAAAATTAAAAACAAAAAAAATGAAAAAAAAAATAATCAATATTTTACTATAGACCTACGTAATGAAAAACTAAGTAATTTTAGTTTTTTCTTAATTTATTTACAACCTTTTCAAGTTTGATTAGTTTTTCAAGACGAGTTACGAATGTTTCTTTAGGTTAAAATACGTAAGAACCCAATTTCTTGGACGTTGGTTTCAACAGTACTTGATGGTCTTCAATTTATGTGCTTATGGACCAGCAACCTCCTATCAGTTTGCATTGCTTAGTGGATTTTTTTCTAAATTTCTCGTGGGCTTTCAGCTACATGTAAACAATATTGGAGCAAGTGTAACCTTCTTCAGTTCCCATCTGACCGGATGCACAGCACATATTGTGTTCTTGATCTTTCGTACAAAGTAGCCTGAGCCTCATGTTCAAAGCTGGTAGTTTAAAAGCTCCACGGCTCCCAAAATTATCCAGAAATATGAAAAATTGCTGGTCTCGAATCTACTTAGACAACAGTAAGTAACAATCACGAGTTCAAAAATAGTTGGCCAGCCAACCATCATACACTTAACTCCATTGACGCATCAACGCATCATCGCTGGTGTCTGATAACAAAGTATGGTTGTTAAAACAAATAAACAAGATAATTCGGAAAATTTACACCAAAATTTCTATAGTAAGGAACTTAGCTTTCAAGTAGCAAGAATGGTTGAGCTTCTTGCAAAATTTCCACCAAATGCACCCCAATTTAGTAAAAGTTGGCCATCCATATATAACTACAATATTCTGTTCCACACTAGCCTCGGACTATAAATCCACTCCTGAACTCGGTCTCTTCAAACCACAGAACTGAGCTCCCGGCTAGACATATAAAGATCCTATTCTCCTCAAATTTCTAACTTCCTTGCTTGCCACATAATTCAGCACCTCCAAATGGCTTCAAAAGGGGTTCAGTTAAGTCTAATGCTAGTCCTTTCAATGATGTTTTGTCATGGAGCCACAGCTCAATCAGGCTGCACCACCGCCCTCATGGGCCTAGCACCATGCCTGAACTATGTCACAGGAAATTCCTCGACTCCATCATCTTCCTGCTGCTCACAGCTAGCTACTATTGTTCAATCACAGCCACAGTGTCTTTGTACATTGGTCAATGGGGGTGGATCCTCATTTGGTATTGCTATTAACCAAACCCTGGCTCTAGCACTCCCTGGAGCTTGTAATGTGAAAACACCACCAGCTAGCCAGTGCAATGGTAGAGTGTCGACTTGTGCTTGTGCTTAATTACATCTCATATTTTATAACAAGAAGATTGGTACATATTATTAATATTTGGTTATGTTTAATCAGCTGCTAATGTTCCGGCAACTTCACCAGCAAGTTCTCCAGTGCTGAGTCCTCCAGCAGATTCTTCAGATGCAACACCCGAAGCTCCCAGTACAGTATCAACACCAAGACTTCCTGCAGGTCAATAACATTTCAGGAATTAGAAAAATTCAAGCAGTTCTTTATTTTCCCTAAACAAAAATAGGCAGGCCAACTATAATCATCACATAGGAAAATATGTGAAAGTTTTGTAGCAAAATAAATGTCAATCTCTACTGTATACATCCCGTTTCTCTAACTTGACATGTTATTTCATTGATTACTGCAGGAGGTGGATCTAAGACAGTCCCAACATCAACAGGCACATCAGATGCGAGCATTATGAGAATGCAACTTCATTTCACAATCTTCGTATTTATCAGTGCTTTATGTGCCTCGGGCATCGTTAGATTCTGAGCTTTCTACCTACAAAGAATCGCCAGAGCTTGTTCTCCCAGTTTGCTACTACATTTTCACTTGTAATTATGTGGAGTTTGCATTGTTGTTGTTTTATGGTGCATCTGTTGTTTGATTGTCGAAACTTGTGAGAATGACAAGCTATCTCTGTCCTTGCATCCGAAAGTACTGAAGAAGTGAAACATGAATTTTTTTACAGCTTACAAGATACAGTGTCTGGTTATCTGAAATTGAGAAGCTACAAAAATGTTGAGATATAATTAACTAAATATTTATGGATTAGCAGACAATGAAACTAATAACAGAAACTGCTAATTGCTAGAAGAACAGAGTTAAACATTGCTAAAAAAAAAAAGAGAGAGAGCATTTCAGATTCAATGATCGGGTGTTTTGTCTTCCAAATTTTACTACAACAAATTAGTATACTCAAGTTATAGCCTTAAAGCGTATTTGAAATTCAAGTTACCATACAAATTGCAGAAAATTTATCCTGGTTAATTTATGTAAATAGCTTTGGCATATGAATAGGAGGATTTTCTAAAATATAAACATTCAGTTCTTAAGATAGAAAAATAAAAGCTATCCAAAATCATCCTTTCACCATTTATCCATTCATCCATTAGCCATCCATTGAAACTGATCAACTAGTGAACGTACGAGCTCTTGAGCATCTATATTTTGACCATGGGTGGCATAGTGGACACTAAAGCATTAAAGTACACATACAAGATAGCATTTTTTTTTATTGTTCTTTCATGCCTTGCACGAAAAAGAAAGTGGGTGTGCTATAAAGAGGGCATTCAGCTTAGTTTTAGACCAACTTCGGCATCTGATTTATGAGGTGTAGATTCTGCACTGAAAGGCAAGCTGAACGAACCAGAGAGACACACTAGTTCAAGTTCATTAAAATAAAGGGAAAATGTAGGAGAGTTGTTTACCAAAGATTCTGTTATAAAGTAGGAAAAGTTGGCAAACCATATTAGCCAGCTGCCAACCTTTTGTTCGCAATCTTTCCCTTTATAAATTAACCACAGCCTTTCCATCCCCTCCAAGCCGAAGAAAACATTCTTATCCCTACATTTCTAATTCATTGTTGCCAAGAACTTTCATAGAATTGACCCAATGGCAGTTAGAGGGATGGAGGTTATGCTTGCTATAGCCCTTATCGGAACTTTGTGGGCAGGAGCCAAGGCACAATCATCTTGCACCAATGTGATCATAAGCATGTCCCCATGTTTGAACTACATAACAGGAAACTCATCGACCCCGTCTTCATCATGTTGTACACAGCTTGCTAATGTTGTCAAGTCGCAGCCTCAATGTCTATGTGAGGTCGTTAATGGTGGTGCCTCCTCACTTGGCGTCAATGTTAATCAGACTCAGGCTCTGGCCCTCCCTGGTGCTTGCAATGTTCAAACTCCCTCTATTGGTCGCTGTAATGGTAAGCAATTGCAAGCAATCCAAGCTCTAATATCACTTCCTTTCAATGCAAATAGCTAATTCATTTTATCATCTGTTCGAACAGCCTCTTCGCCCACAGATTCTCCATCAGGAACACCAAATTCTCCTCCTACAGGTACAAGATTCAATCAAGTTTTCCAATTATGTTACCAAATCTCCAATTTGCCACACGAATTCACGCACAACATTATTTTATTTTATTTTTTTGTTACTTCTTGTATCAGGACCGCTGGACAAGAGTCCATTTTTCTTACTTTTTTGCGTGTTGAGTGCAGGAAGTGGATCTAAGACAGTACCATCAACGGATAATGGAACATCAGATGCAAACTCTACGAAGTTGACAATGTCTCGACTCTTCTTCCTGCTCTTCATCACGTCATATGCCTCGACCCTGGTCACCATATAATCTCTTGCTACCATTAGTACTGTTACTGTAACATGGGAGTCCGAATATTCATTTTATTTTGGCATGAGTGAGTCGTGCGCGTGTAAGATATAGCATAATTCTTTTGGGGGTGCATTTTTGGAGTTGATCATATGTATACTCCTTTACCAATAAATAAAAGATTCGTGGTTTTTCATACTGCTCTGGAGATTAATTAGAGGCAAAATTTGCTTACTGAAGTCGGTGTCGCATACAATTCGACGCAACGCTTTCAAGTAATTGGTAATTGATTTTTTGTTTTTGTATTGTAAAAGTATTTTTAAAAAAATTTAAATATTTTAAAAAATATTAATTTTTTTATATTTTCAGATTATTTTGATGTGCTAGTATCAAAAATAATTTTTTTAAAATAAAAAAATATTATTTTAATATATTTTTAAATAAAAATACTTTAAAAAACAATCCATTATACTCTCAAATATCCTCAAGTGTCTTTGTCGATATCAAAATAAAAATTTAGGTAATGTGAAATAAAATTTTCATTAATATTTAATACAAATAAAAAATTAATGTTGAAATTACTTATCATTTTATACCTTATTCGTTTGGATTAAATCATTTATATTAATTAAAAATAACATTACAATTTGTATGATGCATATGTTAAATAATCCAAATTAAACAAAAAGTAATAGGAATACAAGAGAGAAGATGAGGCTAGGATTTCATTCATCATTTTATTCTATAGTTATTTCTTTAATCTAAATATAAAAAGATTATATATAAATTAAATTAAAAATATTATTCTACCTTTAATAAATAAAATAAAATACATATATTTCTTTAACAACTCAAGAAAATATCAAGCAAAATATATTGGCAATTAACAAGAAGCAATTCAGATATGTTTGACTAATCAACCATAAGCGTGTTCCAGTAAATTTGTTACAGTGAGAGTACTGAATCAACGACAATCATTTGGCCAGAGGAGTGTCCGTTAAATTACCGACTTCGGAATTTAGATGGCGGGTCATTTTGGTCATTCAAGCAACAAAAGATATATACCAGGCCGTGTCAATAGACTAATAGGTGTGCCAATCATAATTTTAAACATGGCCCGGTAGGTTAACTACCAAAATTCATAATTCAAAACTTTAACTCAGATCTAAATTAGTTTTAATTTAAATTAATTTTAATGTTAGCTTGGTAGAATTTAATTAGATCATAATAAAAAAATTAAAAATTAAAATAATTTTATTTAAAAAATAATAATAAACTCAACCCATAAATTAATTCA
>Ga0325404_1004300_pt1 | contig 15163 bp, 7 predicted proteins | sample PopdelMetagenome_18_FD_205664 | JGI IMG/M metagenome (GOLD analysis project Ga0325404, IMG submission 205664) | Populus deltoides microbial communities from Bellville, Georgia, United States - Xylem-Control-R1 | ecosystem: Host-associated > Plants > Phyllosphere > Stem > Wood/Secondary xylem... | reverse complement strand
AATGTTCACTTCAGTTTTTCTGCCAGAAACTTCTCTTATTTTTCTTCTTTTTTATTCATTCTCACGTACTGGTATATCTTGCGTGGACATTCAAAGAAATGAATCCTTTTCTGTTTCTTCATTCGTTATCATCTAATCTTGCATCATACCTTAGAGATAAACGAGATTAAATTGTAATGTAAATTCATGTCGAATCTACCCGCCACCCCCCCCCCCCCCCCCCAACTAGTTTTGGTTGAGCTTGCTTAGACCTTCTTGAGTTTTGACTGGTAGGTTTTTTTCCCTTTATACCTTCCGTTGAAATACGTACACCAACCAGTCAAAAGCAAGCAAATGTGAACTAATGACATTATGACAGTTGAATCTGCCTCTTTGTGACTGACAGAAAGAATGCAACGGTGATTCAACCATAGGCAGTTATTTTTCATCACAAAATAGTCTAACAAGCAACTCATGATTTAAATTAATCTAGCTCATACTAACAATGGAAGAAATTAAGGATAGAGGAAGATCGAGCCTGATGCTATCCCATCACAGGAAAAAAGAAAGAACCAATATCTGATTATTTTATAATTCAAGAAAGCAGGGGTGCTGTTCACTACTAATTTACTTCTTTTTTCCTGTTGAATGCAGGCTAGAATGGTTTGTGCAGAGATGCTGTAGTTTTTGTTCCAAGTTTGTTTGAACCCATCAACTCATGCCTTACATATGCTGCAACCTCTTCTTCGCCACCGTTGTCCTGGAGAATTTGAGGCAATTATTTCTACTAACTGCATTCTGACTGGATTCGAAATCCTGAAGAATCATTTTACAGGGGAAAACAGGTGCATCAATCAGATGTCACGATATTTTCTTACAGCTTTGATTCCAGCACCGAACCACAGTTTTCCTTGTCTTTTCTCAGCTTACATATTACAATGAACAAGAGAAGGGCCATATCCTGTTAAGCTTAACTCTCATTTTCAGTCATCTGTAATGTAAGTACACGGTTGTGAGTTTCATTCAAACATGTAATCTAATCACAGCTCTCAAATCCCTTGCGAGGAGTGGACCATAGTTTGAAACATGGTTAAATTTAGAGTGCGGCTGCTGGTCAGAGTACTGTGAGTATATAAGAGGGATGGTTTGGTTGTGCAATGAAATACAATCAACATCGGTGTAAATTAGTGAAGGACATTGCATAGATAGCAGCCAATACAGCTTCTGACAGCCAAACTCAACTGGTACATAAACTCTTAAGATATGTGCCATACCACCCAACAAACCATAAAGGCACACACTGATTACCAGTGGGTATGCAAACTTCCAACATAGCAAATAATCATTGGCACATATCTTGTAAATTTCGAGCATTTGGTTGCGTATTACCAAACTCCCAACCTTGTCACAAACTTTCAACAGTGTATACCTTGTTACAGGATATTTTGTCAGGAAAAATAAACTGTGACTGCCATGCTTGACTGTAAGTTCTGAGCATTTGGTTGCATATTACCAAACGCCTCTTGAGAACCAAGCTGCTGCTGCTGTATGGGCATTACACCACCGGGATTGGATACTCCCGTATTATAGACTGCAAGCAAAGGCCACAACTGAACTTCAGCCAAGATATTAAGATTCTAATAAACATAAGACGAGCGCACTTGCTTTTTTTTTTTTTTGTATCAAAATGAACACAATGCAGTCACCGCACTGCATGGATCCGATAAGGAAAGCAGAAGACAACCTCCCATTCTGACAAGGGAGAAAAAAACAGAAGGACCTATCAGGAGGAGATGTCAAGCGAAAGAAAAAAAGGGGCAGGAAATAACTGCAAATTCATAAACCAAGTATGACTGAAAGGCGAACAAAATAAAAGAGCAGGTTCATGCTCTGATCATTCTGAACCGGAGAAGCATGACTCCTCTGGGGAAGCATGCTATCAGCTAATCCAAACTGTACAGTAGATTTAACAAGGGGAAAATAAATTGGAACAACATTAAACTCTCTATTTTAGTACAGAAAAGAATGAGCAATTGATGAGAGATTTTGGGTAAATTCTAGATCCCTGCATTGCAGATGAATCCAATATGCACTAATGAAATCAACAAGCCCTATCTTCCCTAAACACAGAATATAAATTTGCAAAGCACACAGGAGGCATACCTGCATTCGTGGCACAAGCGGCTGTGATGATATTGTGGAGGACATGTTCGGAATCTGAGGCAAACAAAACAGTACAAGCTTAAGACGGATCAAAAAAGGAAATAATCATAAAAAGAAAAAAAAAACTCAAACTAAATAGAGAGAAAAGAAACATGGTACATAAATCTGCACCATACAAGCAAACATCCATTATGAATTTATGAGCACAAGTAATATGCATGCTGCTTAAAAGAGATAAAGCAGTTTAAAAGAGAAAGAAAGGGTAGTAATATATAAATATTTAAGCAAGACAGATATGGAGGTAGACTCAAGTTTTTTTTGGTTAAATGAAATTGAGGTCTAACAGCATGCTCTCTGACAATAAATTATCCTCCCAAACTTTGATAAAACCTCTTGATCATACACAGAGAAGTGATGTGAAAATAGAGGAGAAAGCTTAAAGATGAAATTTCATGGGCCTACATTCCTCTAGCAGCATATTAGAATTCCTGATCACGAGACAGAACTGCACAAGTGATGCCCAAGAGCACACAATAAAAGAATTAGATTTAAGAATGTAATACGCATGAATTCAGAGTGAGACACACAAAGCCAAACTTAAGATATTGGTAGAGTAAGAGGCTTTGTGCCCTGAAATAATGCACTGTGTATTCAGAGTGGGCAGGGGGGTGTTTGTCGCTTAACCTTCTCCTCTGATCAAATATACATTCTTGTTAAGTTACCCCATGCTTAGTAGGTAAAATGCAAACAAAACGCCAAAAATAAAAGTTCAAGACAAAAAGCATGAAAGACGCAGAAATGCATGGACGTAGGTTGTAAGGAGGAAGACCCAAAAGAAGAAAAACAATAGAAACATAGTGGGCCAAATTACTAATGATGACAAGAAGCTAATACTAGGTTACCGGCCGAAACTTCTGCTGAGCCTGGCCCTGTAAATCATGCATTTGTGACTGTTGATTCTGCACAAGAAGTTAAAAATATTAAGATTAAGCTGTAAGACTCATCGATATGAAGATATAATTATCGAAAAAAACCTGTGCATCTAAGAAAACTAGTGATGATGATGATGATGATGATGATGATATAGTATAAAGGAAATGAACAGAAAACATATAAATTACAGGGAAAACCCACTTTTTCACACAAAGTGATGATTTATTACCAGAAGAATCAGAAAAGCTATGCATTCCATCAGACAGCCAGCACATCTACCAAGTGCACTGGAAGTGGAGATGTAATCTGCCTCTGGTCTCCAGATACACGTAGGCCTTGAAGCATATAAAACAAATGATGGATGATATGTTCTCCCTGCGTACAAGAGTGCAAAATTTAAATGCTCCAGCTAAAAACGAGGAACAAGAGCTGCGGACAAAGCATGAATATTGGCAGTTGAGATGGTAACCGTCACCTACATTCGCAGCAGCTCGGAGCAAGGTCTCTTGCTCTTGAATCTTAGCAGCCTGAGCCTTGTCCAAAGTCGGAAGAGTCGTTGGGCCTTGACGGGTGCCAAACTGTTAGGCTTGACGAGTCTCTTCTAATACTTTTTCTGCACTTTCACAGGCTGCTGCAGTCATATCAATTCTAGCCTGCAAAACTAGATAGATAAAAGTCCCTGAATACAAAGAAACGATGATGATATACTAGATGCAAAATGAACTCTTATCCACCTTTAACTTCTCAATTTGAGAGAATATCGGCAAGTGCTGCATCCCCTGCAGCCACTGCTCGCTCTTGGAATTATAATCCACTTCCATCTCTGGCAGTAGTTTCGAGGATAACATAACTGGTAGCACTGCACCACGGGATCCAAAATAAAGTTTCAAAATTATGCAATATATGCCAAATTTTGATCCTTTTGAACAAAGTTGTCTAGTAGTTTAGTAGGCAATGGAGAATAGAAGAAATGCGGCTGTAGTGAGTGACGGTTCCTCCTGCATACACATGAAATTGACCACATATTTGTTATCAGAGAGTCTAGGAGTGGAAAGCTAGTCCAGGAGAGCAGCATCCATTATATCATGAGGTTGGATGGGAGAACTTCTAATTACTTTAATTTCTTAAGGTTCTTTACTCGTCCAAATTATTAATATGTATGTTCGAAGCAAGTAAATATATGCATATCTCAAAGAAAAAAGAAGAAAAGAAAACAAAAATTTCACAGGCATGAAAGCATTTTAGCCGAATGTTATGGAGTTCCGTTTGAGGTTTTCCTGCTGCTAAAGATTCAGTCATTACCCCCACAAATGTACTTGGTTGCTAAAGCATATTGTTGTGTTTAAGTTTTGTAAGATTGCGGTTTGCAAGGAAATAATGCATGGTATCTTCCATAGACGTGTTTTGCATCTGCAAGAAGAGAATCGATCTGTTTCCGGTTTCAAAAGTAATCTTTATTCCAGCAAAGGACAACAATCCCCAAACAACTTCTAAGAGTTTCGAATAACCACTCTCTCTTGATTTCCTTACAAATAGGGGAACAAATGTTTTGTTCATTCCCCTACATCCTGCACATCGTTTAGTGGATTTTGTTGCCAGGAAAGATATAGTCACCATCATGACAGAAGTTGTCAGCAATATTTCCCCCCCTCCTGGTATTTCACCCTATCCTTCCCTTTTTTCTCTCATCGACTAACATCGTGTTCTGTGACCTAACTTTTTCAGTGCTGATGCCGAGATTACTGTCTGTGAGCTTGCCCTTTCTTCCGTACCAAGCTCTCCCTTTAATACTCGGCGTGTTTGTTTGATGAGCAGATTTTCTCTAGTAACAAAACCAAAAAGTGATCAAACTTGTATGTGCTGATATCATTTCATTTTGCAGGTGCTGTAGCAACCGTATCAGATGCACCTCCCATCCATTACATGGTTAAAATAGAGTCATTTTCGTCACTTGGGGAAAATGCAGTGGAGACATATGAATCAGGGGTTTTTGAAGCTGGAGGCTATAAATGGTACATCTTATTGCTAGTGAATATGTGTCTTTCTTTGTCTTTCCATCTCCAACCGCAGTCATGTTTTATTGGGAGATACCCCTCTCATTTTTATTACCTCGTCCTGTGTTTGCATTGCAAGGAAATTAGTTCTTTATCCGAACGGAAACAAGAGCAATAATGTAAAAGATCACATCTCTCTCTATTTAGCAATGGTTGACGCAAGTTCTCTTCCACGTGGTTGGGAGGTCAACGTGATTTTCCGGTTGTTTTTGCTTGACCAAAACAAGGACAGCTACTTGGTAATTCAAGGCATGTTTTCTAAATCATTACTCTGCAATAGATCCTCAAGCTATTGTCATTAGCTACAGTTTTTGTTTTAGTGTTTATAGTATCACCAAAGTTATGCGTTGTAAATTGGGCGACGGGCAAGATTTACTTGCATTAGTTTTCTTCAATCACTCTGGGTAATTTAGTTTAACTCAAGAGAAAGTGATGCCCCTCTCTGATGTTTTGGCCTTGTTGCCAAGGTTAGATGCAGCAGGAAAGGAAAGACGCTTTCATGGATTGAAGCTTGAATGTGGTTTTGATCAATTCATTAAGCTTTCAACATTTAATGATGCTCGTTATGGATTCGTTCTGGAAGACACTTGTGTGCTTGGAGCTGAAGTATTTGTCTGTGGAGAAAGAAGCAGGGGCAAAGGAGAGGTCTTATCAATGAAAAAGGATCCTACCGCTTCCAAGTACGCTTGGAAGATCGTAAACTTTTCCAAGTTGGGTGAAAAACGCCAAGAATCACAAATATTCAGCACGGGAGATCATCAATGGTATAGTTATTTTATTATTTTAATCTGCAATCTTAATTAAAACATGTTCGGATGTGCTTTAGGAAGCCGATGTATCTCTTACATCACGTTATACTCCATATGCCAGCTTGCCCAAACAATTCGTTAGTGGTCAGAACGAAATTTACTGTTGTATAAGCAATCCTGTTAGTGATTCCTTTCTTTTCGAGATGAACACGAGCATAGAAAATTCACCTTCTCATATATTCTTTTCTTCTGTTATTATTAGTATTTAGTAGTAGCACTTTTCTTTTTTCTTCTACCTGTACTGGTTGTTTCAGGAAGATTGTGCTCTATCCTAAGGGAAAAGGTCCTGGAATGGGCACCCATCTTTCTCTGTACTTGGCTCTGGATTTGGCAACCCTCCCTGCTGGTTGCAGAGTATATGCGGATTACACCTTGCGCCTTGTGGATCAAGTCTATGACAGAAAGTACGAATACTATTTTAAATGTAAGAACACAGATGATCTTTTTGCCGGTTGAACATGTCAATGAGAGAAAAAAAGAAAAAGTTGAGATTGTTTCTTCTTCCTGCAGCTAAAAGCTGGTTTGGTGCCTCAAGCTCAGAAAATGGATGGTCAAGATATGGTCTCCTGAGTTTATATCAGTCTCACGATCACCTTTTTGCCAAGGACATTTGCATAATTGAAGCAGAGGTCATAGTACTTGGAAGTGGTTCTCCCTTTTAGTTATGATTTTATTTTATTTTTTAATTTTCAATCAGACATATAATGGATATCATGTAAAGAATTTCATTGACTTTTACTAATGGGAAGGGACTTATGCTATCGGTTGTTGACAGTACTATTTAGCATAGTTTGGTTGGTATAAAGCAGGTATACACATAAGTTTATATATATATATATATATATATATATATATATATATATATATATATAAAATAATCTTTGTATTTGTAAAATTCTAAGATAAAATCTTTCATTCTAAAAAGTCTGAATGTGTTCGCAGTGTTAAGATAGCTCATTGAGATTTTAGACCATCTTCTACATCAACAAATTAAATCTACTTCTTGAATGGAAAAAAGAAGAAGAAAAAAGCTCTTCATATTTAAAGTGCTACGCTACCTTCGAATTACAAGTTATGTGTTGTTAATTATTTTATTTAATATCAAGAATTTTTTTGGTTGTAAACTTAAAATTTTATATATGTGTATAATAAAATAAATTGATAATTATATACACAATAAATATTAATAGTAATTAAATAATATATTGCAAAGTTACGAGATAGATACAAATTAAAAATTTTATTTTATTTAACTATATATCAATATTTAATTAAGAAAAGTAATAATTTTAATTCTATTAAAACAAAGTAATTTACTAGTATAATCCCTCCTTTTCTTATTAATTTTTTTTATAAAAAAATATATAACTTTTTTTTGTTCCATGTTCTTTGTTTAATAAAAACAAGAAAAAATAAGAATGAATGTCAAAAAAAAAAAAAAGATTTTAAATAAGATTAAATAAAACATCTCTCTAATTATAGCGTCTTTATTTGATTAACATGCTATCTTTCTTTTCAAGCTTTTTTTTACTAGAATATTTACTTTTTAGACAACACCTCATCAAGCAAGTTTAAATTAAAAAGTAATAATTTTGAGGTAAATGTATCAAAAGATATAAGAATAATATACAACTCGTACAGTGATGCATGGAATATTTTGCGTATGTTATCAAACCCGGTCCAGTTTGTCACCTTTTTTATATCTAGTTTAAAATTAAACCAAGTTAAAATTGATATGATGTGATCATGTTGACATGATAGGTCCAAACAATATCCAGTTGACATGGTCAAAACTCGGTTTGATTTTAAAAACATTCAAGCCAACATCATTTTATTTTATTTTTTTAATATCAAAGGACAATATTTTAAATCAAATCGAGTTAACCCGTTAAAGTCGTGACTCGGTTTTTGAATCTAGTTGAGCTTAATAGCTTTTTTTTTTAAAAAAACTATTTTTTATTTAATTATATGATAATACAAATAGATATACGCAAGAATGCAACAAAAAAAAATTTAATTAAAAAATATTGAAGGATTGTAAAAAAAAAAAAGGTGCTTGGAAATATTATAAAAATAATATTATGATCTTATTTGAAAAGAAAATAAAATTAAATGGTATCTGATAAAACAATATCTCAAATATATTTTAATAAAATTCAATTTAAATTTCCAACCATCTTCATTTTTTTTTTGCTAGATTGTCTTCCATCTATTTTTTATATAAAAAAATGGATAATACATTTTCTACTGTGGTAGACAACACATCATTTGAATTCAAGTTGGGTTATTCGGATAAAAAAATATTTTTTAATTTATTTTAACCTAATAAATACCTTTAGAATGTTAATAAATTATTTCTCAACTTAAAACACTCCTAAATTTATATAAAAAATAAAAAATAATTTTTTTTTCAATTCTTATCAATCTTTTCTAGAAAGATAAAAGCTTAAAAACACCTCACTGAAAATCCTTTTTTAAATAGAATCTATTAATACTAAGATTGTCTTTTTTTTATATATAGTTAAAGTGTGGTCGACCAATAATTTTTATTATTTTCTACTTTTATATTCTTTTTCAAATTCAAGGATTGAAAAATAAAAAATAGAGTTTTTTTTATCAAAACTAAAATTTAAAAAACTAAAGGGACCGTAAAGAAAAGGAAAGGAACAAAAACTATTTTTTCACATGAATTGGAAATTGGCCATACCGTTTTCCTCTATTTTTTTAGTTTGATCCATCCTCTTTCGACTTTATTACAAATTTAAACTATATCTAATTAAATTAGCTTGCTATTAAATTTCAAAATACGATTAAAACCTTTAAATCTCAAAATAATGCATGCAAAGATAAGGGACCATTAAAATTCATATTCAATTGTGAAGGGAGCTGTAATAATGGTAACCGGTAACTACAGTGAAATATATAGGAGAATTAGTTTTTTTAATTTGTAATATATTTTTTTAGAATCAAATCATATGCTTAATTAAACAAATTTAAATTCAATTGATAACTTATTGCAATTATTATATTTAAAATAAAATATTAAACCACAAAATTTTATAAAAAATATTAAATCATATAATTAAATCTAATTATATTTTTTGAAATACACGTAGAAATAAATTGAATTAACAATCTTAATTATTTCCTCTTAATTTAAAAATACTTTTCATTACATAAATCATTTATTTATTACAAGAATCTTATATTTATTTTTTTAAAAAAAAACTCAATTCAGAGCACGGAAAACTAATCTATAAAACTAAAGGGTTATTTGAGATGACCCCCCTGAGGGTCAGGTGGGATCCTGTACTGGTTTCATTAGGGAATTGATGCATTTTGATGATTTCGACCGGTACAAGATAGATGATGAAGGCATTGCGTGGGCTTTCTTGCACAGCTTGTGAGTTCGAGAATGGAGGAAGTAAAGGCTGCCGTGAGGAGTTTATAAGCGTTGCAGATCTGACCAGTCATTTGTTTGCCCATCCATGCTTAGAGATGGGGATATGGTTGGTGTTCATTAATTGTTGAAGACAGTTTGAATATTGCCGCCGGCACAAGGAACACTCGAGCAGCCTGAGCCGGGACAGTAATGCAACCACGCTCCGCTCTGTGAATCTGAACTTTAAACCAAAACCAAATGGGTTTAGACCCGACCTGAATCGTGGAGAAGTATCCAAAACCAGGAGCAGGGTTGATCATCATATATTTCTCCGCCATTAATATAATTTTACAACGCGCAATGTAAACTAGATATTAAGTTAATATAAATATGAAATCTTATCATAACTCAAACGCACATTTTAATATAAAAAATTAAATTAGAAATGTAAACTTAACAAATAATTTTATTTTAAATAAGTAATTGTTGAAAAAATATATTTGATAAAATATCAAAACAATATATCTAAATGGATTGGAGTTTCTTGAAGGACAGGAACTGTTTTATTTTTTTTCCCCTTGTTTATGTATTGGGAAAAGAAGAATGTTCATCATACCCATCTTAAATCAAATGGGTATCCATCAAAATGGATAATTTTATCACATGTTGCTCTCTTCGCAATAAAAAGAAAATACATTTTAAAAAAACATATAGCAACGGGGTGAAGGCAATAAATCATTATTTATTTATTTTTATTTTTATTTTTATTTTGGAAATGGCTAGAAATTATCATGGTTGAAATTTGTTAGATTCCCAAGTTTTCTCAAGGACGTGGTGAGTGGCACATGCACCACCGGCAAAACCAAGACTTTTTTTTTATGGACAAATCAGAAAGGCAGAGTCTTTTTCCAAGTCAAGCAATAATTAAGCAAGTAGTCACGCACCCTTCAGTCTTCATCGTAAGTCACAAGTCTCCTGTCGTCTTTGGAGACCCACTTCAGTTTCTGTTCAGTTGAGGTGAGCAAGAATTCAGAGAGAGGCAGAGAATGGCAGAAACAAAAACTGTTCATTCGCCACTGGTTACTTATGCTTCAGTGCTCTCGCTTCTCACTCTCTGCCCTCCTTTTGTTATTCTACTGTGAGCCCTTTTTCTTTGCTTCTGGAATATGACAATTCTTGGTTTCTTTATCTCTCTCTCTCTCTCTTTTTTTGGTTATCGGCTATTGTTTGGAAAAGAAAGCACCATAGATATACTAAATGAAGCTACTATCTTTTTAAACTTTATCCGGGGTGTTTTAGATCTTAATAAACCTTTAGATTATTGCTTCTCAAAGTTTGATCTTTTTTAATGCAAGTTTATTAGTCTGCTTAAGAAATCCCAAGATTGCTGCTTTTTCTTTCTTCAGCGAAATTCAGAGAAAAGACCGTTTTTACTACTGCAGTATTAAAAGCTAAAAATCTTGATAAGTCTTAAGACGATAATGTATTGATTTTTTTTAGCATCGTGCTATTTTGATTAGTGTATGAGAAAATGCATGGAAGAAAAAGGAGGGATGGATTCATCGATAGAATAAGTGGTTATTAAAATTAGAATCTTCGAACTAATGCAGATGGTACACAATGGTGCATGCTGATGGGTCCGTATGTCAAACTTGGGATTTTTTGAAGCAACATGGCTTGCAAGGATTTATAAATATTTGGCCAAGGCCCACTGCAATTTCCTGGAAAATTATTGCTTGTTATGCAGCATTTGAGGCTGCACTGCAGCTTCTTTTACCTGGAAAGATGGTTGAGGGTCCAATTTCTCCTGAAGGAAACCGACCTGTTTACAAGGTACTTTTCACATGATATTGTCTTTATCAAACTGCTACACTGTTTCTTGTGTTGTTTGATTATAACAGCTGGAGATTGAAAACAGAAGTTTATGCTACTTAATACATACTGAATGGCTCCAGTCATGAGCTTTCTTTCTGTGGTTGTTGCAGGCGAATGGCATGGCAGCGTACACAGTGACTTTGGTTACCTATCTCAGCCTTTGGTGGTGAGAACTTTCTCCATCAACATCCTTTTGTTTAAGAATTCCAATAAGCTTTACACTCATTTTAAGGGTTATAATCAGTAAAAAGTTCTTTTAGATTCTACCATGGTATTCTTTGCACTTAAGGTTTTGGAGAGTAAGACAAGCTGCTTCTGACTGGCACTGATTAATTTCACCTGAGTCACAAATGATTATAGAGTGCACCTAATACTTCTTCTGTTTTAATTCTTCAGGTTTGGTATATTCAACCCCTCGATTGTTTATGATCATTTGGGAGAAATATTTTGTGCTCTCATTTTTGGAAGCTTAGTCTTCTGTATTTTCTTATACATAAAAGTAAGGATTTTTAATTACGCAACCTTCCTCGGTTCACATTTTTTTTGCTATAACTCCTACTGATTTTCTTATTTTTTATTATAATTTGGAAGGGCCATTTGGCTCCATCGTCTACTGATTCTGGTTCATCCGGGAACATAATAATCGACTTCTATTGGGTGAGTTCATAACTCTACAATACCTTTCATTTGCACATGTGACTGTCGTTATTTGTCATTAAGCAACATGATTGATGGGGGGAAAGGGAGATTGAGCCAGATATATAACCGAGGGGAAGAAGCTTAAATTAAAAATCCACCAATCTTTTTTCTTTTAGCCAGGATCAACTCAAATTTAAGCTTCTTCTTTCCAAATTTGTGAACCACGACAATGTGTTTATAGACTGGCATATGAAGGTTTTGGTAAAACAATTATTAAACTATTGTTTTGCCTTCCCACTTGATATAGTGCTTTTTGTTTAGTCACTCAAATTCCTATATGGCTCTATTGTAGTCTAGGCCTTGCTCTTATAAAGGTCTCCTTTTCTGTTCGCAGGGTATGGAGCTGTATCCTCGAATTGGAAAGAACTTCGACATCAAAGTTTTCACAAACTGCAGATTTGGGATGATGTCTTGGGCTGTTCTGGCATTGACCTATTGCATTAAGCAGGTAAATGATGTTCTTGTTTCTTTTTAGTACAATACTGATATTGTAAGCTTGGGATTGTATACATGCTGATTATAAGATGAATCAAACTCTACAGTGAAGAGGTTAAATCCTGTCTTTTGGTTGATAGAAGCATCCTTTTTTTTGTATCAAGTCATGATTAAAATTTAGTTAGACATTACTTCTCCTTTGATGCATTGCTCAAATGTTCTTTCTTGATGAAATACTCATTCTGATAGGGGTAGCAACTAGCAATTTTCCAATCTCTTAGCTATAAGCTTATTCCTTGTTGACAAGTGGATTTAAGAATGTAATAATTATTGGATAGCCAACCCCAAACCTAAATGCTATATAATGGGGTGTGTTTTGAGTGCAAGTTCCTTTCTGGAGAAATGGATTAGCTCCCAACTTCCGAAAAAATTGTGTTTAACCCTTCTATTATGCCTCGTGGAACCAGTGCTACATGTCGAATATGTGGTTGTCAATTCATTATTTTGGTGGCCTGAGGCTACTATCATAAAAATGCTTTTGTGCTTTTCTCGTCACTGAAGGTTGTTTTTACTTTATACATGCAATATGTGTAATTCAACTCATTTGTTATAAAGTTTCTAATTCAAGTTTTGCATGTATAATCACATGAATATAAATCTTAAAATGCACTTTTTTTGTATTCTATCAGTATGAGCAGAATGGGAAAGTAGCTGATTCCATGCTTGTAAATACAATATTGATGCTGGTGTACGTCACAAAGTTTTTTTGGTGGGAAGTTGGCTACTTGAACACAATGGACATTGCACATGATCGAGGTTTACATGTTCTCTAGTTCGTCTGTTTATTTTTTTGAAATGTATTTTTATTTGCAATTTTAAGGTGTTTTTCTTTTCCTTTTTTTTTTTTGAAAATTCTAGTGTTTGTCACTGTCAAAGTAGCTTTTTAATTTTTTTCCAGATCTTTCGTTTTGATGGTTATTTTCATTATGCTTATTCCTCTTCTGGGATTTGGCAGCTGGATTTTATATTTGTTGGGGATGCTTAGTATGGGTTCCATCTGTGTATACTTCTCCGGGCATGTACCTTGTTAGCCATCCTGTGAACCTTGGACTTCAGGTGCTTTGCTGTTTTCATCTATTTGATTTCCAATTTAACTGCCCTGTTTTCAGCCATTCTCTTTGCTTTAAGCTCCGTGTTTTGAATTGGAGTGGAATTTTTTAGGAAAAACTTGGAGTTGAAATTCAATAGTGAAAGATATCGATTTATGGTCCTTCTGCCCAAGAAAAAAGTGTTGCGGATTTAAATTTCAGGCCAAAAGTAGGAAAATAAAAGCACCCATCAATTTACAATTGAAGTGCTACCCTAAGGCAATATTCAAATCCAATTAGGAGCATAAATGCTTGATTGTTAGTCTTGAAATAGAAAAACAATCAAAGTCCTATATCCCTTGATACACTGTATTCTAACTATTTCCCTTCTATTTCTCCAGCTTGCACTCTGTATACTAGCAGCAGGCGTTCTCTCCATATATGTCAATTATGACTGTGACAGGCAAAGGCAGGAATTTCGCAGAACAGATGGCAAATGTTTGGTCTGGGGAAAGGCTCCATCAAAGGTGATCTGGTGATATATCCTTTATATTTACATGGTCTATAATTTTCAACCATGAGTAAGAGGCATAATACATTCTAATTTTTAACAGATTGTGGCCTCATACACTACAACATCCGGGGAGACAAAGACAAGCCTCCTTTTGACTTCAGGATGGTAACTGTTGTTGGACACAGTTGCTGTCAAGTTTATTTTAACCCGGCATTCGTTCCATCTTGCTGTATCAACAAAGCTATATGCTTGTGGTTATGTCTTCTGCTGAGAATTTGTATCCTGGATTTTGCAGGTGGGGCTTATCTCGTCATTTCCATTATGTACCTGAAATATTAGCTGCTTTTTTCTGGACTGTCCCGGCTCTTTTTAATCACGTAAGCATTTGAATATAGGAGTAATTTCTCAATTCATGAAGTCCTGTGGACACGCTACTGATATCTTTGTTTGCTTCTGCAGTTTCTACCCTATTTCTATGTGATATTTCTAACCATCCTTCTGTTTGACCGAGCTAAAAGGGATGATGATCGATGTGGATCCAAGTAAGCACAGTTTCTTGACTTGTATTCTTACTTGGATGGCCTACTGATAGAATTGCTGAACATAATCTTAAAAAATGTCATCTGTACTGCTAGACACATAGTTGGATTCTGATATGTTTGAGAGATGAAATAAAATTTGACGACCACCTGGTTGCAGATACGGGAAGTACTGGAAGTTGTACTGTGAGAGGGTCCGCTACCGGATTGTTCCGGGAATCTACTAAGACATCTCTTCTAGTTGCACCACAACTCGCATTGAATCGATCTACTGTGCCTGTTTATATCTGGTGGTGAACTCAAGAATGCAACGCGCGATTATTCCGCTTAAACTGTATAACTCTTGTTTAAGTGATTTTAATGTTTTGGCAAGGTGTGAGTCTTGCTGTTTAATGTACACTGTATTTTTGGTTCTCATTGTCCATGTCTCTTCTTTCTGCGAGATTGAAAGGGAGGATTGCTCTCTGAGGGGATGTCATAAAATGTAATGTGTTTCCTTGCAAACTGGTGGGATGATAACCTTTTCCTTTTGGTTTCTTCAAGTGATTGGGCTGGTAGCCATTGCTTTTTTTGGAGTGGTTGAATTATTGCTACTATCATGTAACTGTGCCCTGGCATGGCGAAATCATCAACACCTCACACATTTGCCAGTATTTTTGTTCTCCAGATAAGGGTTTGAAAGATTGTTTCCAT
>Ga0325404_1004299_pt1 | contig 15163 bp, 7 predicted proteins | sample PopdelMetagenome_18_FD_205664 | JGI IMG/M metagenome (GOLD analysis project Ga0325404, IMG submission 205664) | Populus deltoides microbial communities from Bellville, Georgia, United States - Xylem-Control-R1 | ecosystem: Host-associated > Plants > Phyllosphere > Stem > Wood/Secondary xylem... | reverse complement strand
AATTACTAGTGCGGACACTGTGGTTGTTTGATGGTTAGGGTTAGTTATACGGCGGATCCGTTAACTAACCAATGTTAAGAAGAGATAAATATTCAGAATATAAATTGATGTTTCGTTTTCATGATCAGTTCTGATTTCTGTAGGTGGATGTGTGCTTGTGACCAAGGTTTGTTCTCTTGATAATTTTCTGATTTTATTAAATTTCATTTGATGGTTTTCTATTTTCTTTTGCTTTAGCCTAGATAATGTCCAAACCCCCTCAAATTGCATATCATCTAGTATAAAAATCTGACTTGAACTTTCTCGTGGGATCGACCCCTTGCTTGCTCTATACTATCTTATGTGTTGTGTTTGAAGCTAGGGTAATTAATTTGTGCGACCGCGACATCGCAACACTTGGACAAGGCTAACACGGATGTATTTATAGTTTCGAGCTAGATGTTTTTGTAAGGATTTTTTAGAGAGGAGTTGGATGGTTTCAAAAGGTTTTGTAGGCTGAATATCTTTTTCTTCAATTTTGATAGTAAAATCTGTTTTGAAAGTATCATATTTAGATTTTTGATAAATTTAAGTTTGAGAAATCTTTGGAATTTTCCAATCATCAATGTTTTTAGTAAATCTTCAATTGTTATCTCTTCACTTTAGACAATCCTTCTACTTTTAGAAGATTCAGAGGTAGAGGAAGCTGAAATAGAAGTAGTCCTGTGAAAAACTGAATCCATAGATAGGAAAGATAAACTAGGAAACAGGTTGCAAGTTATATGAGTTTATTGCCCTAATTCTCAAACGGGACTTACACCATTCAGTAGCATTCACCTATTGTCTAATGGTCTCTTTTCTTTCTAGGAATTTTGTGTCTTACATTATTATTCCTACTCAGATCAGTAGGCTCTTATACCAATTTAAGGAAGGATTAAAACAATATTATTAAATAAACAGTATGTGTCGTTGTTATATTTGAGAATGATCTTTTAGATCAGGTCACAGGTTTCCAGCCGATATACTGATTTTGTGAAAAGAACAAAAAAAAAAAAATAAAAAAAAATATACATATTATATATATATATATATATATATATATATATATATATATATATATATATATATAATTTGATGTATAAGAGATTATTAATTTATATATCAAGTGAGAATTGTTTTTTTTTCCTTAAATATATTGTAAATTATGAATTTACCACATTGGTCCCAAGTTAGGACCAATAAAAAAAATTAATCAAAATTATTAAGTTATTGAGCTATAATGTACATAATGTAATTTTAGCAAGATTGGGTAGTTCTTTCAAGAATGGATTAGCAAGAACATATTACAAAAATAATTACTACATATAAGTTAATTGGAGTCATGGACATGCATATACTATTTCTTTTTTATTCAACAACAAATGATATTCTAAAATTAGTTTGTAAGATAATTAAGATTATATTTTTTTTTAGTTTTAAAAAATAAATCCTCACATCAATATAATATGTTCTGAGGAAGTTTTAATAATCTTTTCATTATGTTTTGAAACTATAAAACTAAAGAAAGGAACATGCTTTATTAACCATCAAAATATTTTTTTAGAGTTAATGTATATACTAATCCATGCATGTGTGTGTGTAACCTTTGGAAATATATGAGCGACATTTTTGTGACTATATTCAATACAAAAAGACTGGAAAATTAGTTGGGGATGCATGGCAAGATACATAGGATGACGAGAAAACTTGTTATTACAATTATTTTGTTCCTTCGTATTTTAGAACCAAGCTAGCATGAAAGTTAGGTTTCATGGATAGGAAAAGCAAAGTCAAGGATGTTATGCATTGTTTGTTTGCGTGGTATTGGAATGTAGTAGAATAATGCTATAAAACTAATTAATCTTCAATAATTCAGATTCAGATCATCCAAGAACTGAAGAATGCAGGAATTACTCTCACACGTTAAAACTAAAAAATTTAGAAGTATTATTCATCAATGACTGTTGAAATTTAGATTACATGAGTTTAAATAATTTTTGAAAAATTAACCCTAATAGATCTACCTTAATGGACTTATTTGACCCACTTACAAAATTGACTCAAAAACCTTAAACTAAAAAGGCCCATAACTTGATCCAAACAAGCCTTAAATCCTAGCTGAAAACAAACTATTAATTAAGCCTAAATAAGCCTTGGATTCTAGCAAACAAAATAAAATAAAATCTTATAATATTAAATACATATTCTGTCGTAAGAAGAAGAGAAGGAAAATATTATAGAACTAATTCAAGGTTTATTTATAACCTTCCATGCAGCCTAGTAATCCTAGAAACTAAAGGAAAATATAGCCCATTAATCTTGGTTTAATGGATGCCAAAGGTTGTAAAGGAGTAGGGGCACCTTTTGTTAATGAAAGGATAGCCTCTGCTTCTAAGTAAGTGGTATGACCTTTTAAGCAAAAATGGTTTGATTTTGAAGCTCACTCTTTTGAAGATTGATTTTGTGTTTTGAGCTGATAGCTTTTAGGATTGAAAATCAATGCACTTTAAGTTTTTATGATGTTTCTTTCGCTATAATCACATCATGTTCATCATAAATAGTGTGGTCTGTGGGGATAAGGAGGACACGCTTTAGAGGCCAAAAACGCCATTCTAGGTGTATTTTTGCTCCTGGGCATTTCTAGGTAGCTTTCCTCGGTTTTAGGCAGATACATCTATTGAATCTTACCTTAAGTGCTAGTTTCACAGCTTATTTGGTTTAATTTCCAGATCACATAAGTTTTCCCATCATCGTTGAAAAGTAACCCAGGAGTTTTCGCATTAATAACAGGTTTGAATGGATTTAAATCATAAGGTTTTAGTTTTGAACCAAAACCAATTTTGGCAAAAATCATGTAACTGTGTTGATCATCAAGACAAATGAACCCTCGATTCTTGATCTATGGCGGAATACAAACAGAACCATACATTCCTTTGTTCGAAATCAACTCTAGATTGATAATTATGTTTTTGTGGAGAGATGAACAACATTCTTTTGTTTGATTTTGTTTCTTTAGCTTTGAGAAGTTTTGATTGAAAAATCTTTAAGTTTTTGTGTTTTTACCACTTTTGATATGTTTTGGTTTTGGTTTTTTTTATGGGTTTGTTTTTAGTTGACCCGGTCGAGTAAAACCAACCAAGTCAACCAACTTTTCAACCCGATCAGGTCTGTTTGTGACCGGGTCTACCCTTCCTAGTTGACCCAATTGCAATAATAAGTAATAATAAATAGTAAAAAAGTGGGATAAAGAAATTAAATAATAATAATAATAATAATAATAATAATAATAATAATAAAATCTGTTTTTTTTCCTTTTGTTTTGTTTTGTTTTTTGTTTTTTTGGTTTAAGGATATGTTTGAGAAAATTTCTTTTAACTTTCAGGCATATTTTTATTTCAAGAAACCTACAAATAAAAAAAAACATTTTTTGGATGTTGCATATGACTAAATCTCTCAAAAATATATATAAAAATCATATCATTTAGTATTTTCATATGAAAACAAAGAAAATATATATGTTTTGACATGTATTTTAAGGTTTAATAATCAATTTTTTAAATCCATGAGAATTTGACCAATATTTGAATAAATCACCATTTTTTAATTCATGAGAATTAATGGTTAAAAATCCAACATTGGACCTATAAGTGAGGATGATATTTGAAATATTAAGTTGACCAAAAAATTCTTTGAGTTGTTTTAAATATTCACCAATTTTAATTGGGAGTATTTTTCACTGTAATACACAAATTACAAAGAATATTTTTCCTAAGAATTTATTTGGGTATATGAGTTTATAATAAATCCTTAACACCAGATTTATTCATACGAGTAAATCTCAATCCTAAACCCCCTAAACCATATTAAACCATACAAAATGGCTTACCTCAAGTAGGGTGCGTTAGGAGTGCTAATACCTTTCTTGACCACAACTAGTCCTTTATCCTCAAATCTCTGATAAAACCAGTATACTTGGGTTTCTAGCGACTATAAACCAAACAACTAAGTGGTGACTACTTCGGCCTTTACTTGACTTTCGCACATATGCAACAGAATGACAACTTCATTGGGGATGTATTGTTTTTTAATAGTATTGGGCTGAGCTTTGTGTTTTATGTGGTCTGTGTATTTGCAATGTGTTTAAATTCCCATATTTTTTTGTTTGCCTCTTTTATTTACACTTAGCATGCTTTTATCCTGCCCATGCATAGATATTAAATGTAAACACATATTTTCATACATTTTTTACTGCTTCGGGACACATATGAAAACTTTAAGTTAGGTAAGGGAGTAACGACTTACCCTATGACTTTCAGTTAGGGTTTAAGTTAGCGAAACCATTCAACTCTTTATTGAGTGATTGAACTAGTAGGGATTGATATACGAGTCATCTCACTACCTACTGAGCCCCTATATTACTTTTATAAAGGTGATCACAAGGACAACAAGAGATCATTTTGAGACTAGATAGTGTCTATTCCTATCTCATGTAAAGGAATTAAGATATGGCCTTTAAATAAACATTGTTACATTAAGAAATACTTAACCTTGAGCATCTCGAATTGTAGGATTTTGGACTGATAGCATGGCCATTATTTAAAAACGACTTATATCGAATACGTGTTACAATCTAAATCCCTGCAGCTATTAAAAGAGGAGTGATTGCTTGAGACTAGATGACAGTAAGTTGTCGCCCATCAATAACATGAGCAGCTTAGGAAACGACTTGAAAAAACTCCTTTCACATATGAGAAGCATCTGTGAAGATTATTTTTTTAAAGAAATATGGGAGATTGGTAGAAATCATGAAGGTGCCTACCCATAATTCAACCATTAAAGCTATGTTGCACCTTTGGAACCCCAAATACCATTGCTTCACCTTCAAGGACATAGACACCCCACCCTAAAGGAATATGGTTTCCTCACCAAGTTCCCTAGAGATTTATACAAAGTTTACCTCCACTAAAAGCTCGACAACGTGTGATAACTAACTTAGCCAAGTTAACCAAGATTCCATATTTACATAAAATGTCAGAGAAAAGTATCGGTGGTTTGAAGTGGAAGATAATAGAAGAAGTGTTCGAAGGATGAAAGTGATGTGAACCTCGTGATCACGTGGTCATGCAAAGACACCAAATCCTGGAAAGCCAAGTAATTGATGTTTGATAGGAGTGTGACACAAAAATTACTTGTACCTAGGCACCCATATTATTGGAAACGAAAAACCCTCACCTAACAAATATTGATTCGCGAATGAGAAGTATAAGGATGACGCCATGAGGCCAGTTGTTCTTTGATAAGTCATTTTCAGTACTTTAGAGAACCAAGGAAGGGAGATTATCCCACTAACATACAACAAGTGCGGCAAATAAGAAGTTTTATTAATATGAATTGTCTAACCCTTACATGTTTGGTTATACTTTTATTTATACTGACTCTAAACTTAAAAAAACCAATGGACCCCCCTTAGGAGGACTTATACGAAGCCCACTTACAATTGACCCAAATAAGTAATAATAACCCAAAGACTAAAAGAAAATAATCAAAATTCAAAAATTACCATTGTAAATATGTTAGAATCAAATTTTTCACCCTTAAGAAGTCCTAAATAAACTAGGAGAAATCTGATTTGGAAAATTTATGTTGCTACCCCTTTGATGTCGTTGATTAACTTGGATTTCCTTGTTTAACTTGGACAAATAAGAAAACAAATTTTCTCATTTGTTGCTGATTTACTTACTGTCCTTCCTAGGTTAGGAAAAGCATTAAATAATCCTCCCCTCTTTAGGAACAAGATCTGGCCAACTTCCCTACTTAATTAGGAGAATAAATTGCTAACTTTCTATCCTTGTAGCATTAGAAAATAAAAAGCCTAACAAGGCTGGTATGGGGTCGGACACATCAGCCCTTTGTTCCACACGAATTGGGCTTTTTTTGGACCTGAATTAGATGAATTAAAGGTTGTCCTTCATGCTCTTTAAATGTCTCGAGCCCCTTCAGGTCCATCTTTCTCCATATGTTCAAAACAAGCCTATTCAATACTTCTTTAAGTTTATTTGCCCTAGTTCTTGTACTTGGCCCAATTGGTATCTCCAATAGGTCATTGGCATGTTAACGCTTGGTGTGGGGCTGATCTTTATTAGAAAGAGTAACCATAGATTTATTGAAGAAAATAACAGAATACTCACCTTGGGAATCTTCAAGTTGTTGTTGTTTCCAAACTTGAACAGAGTAATCAGTTTAAAGGCAGCCGTAACTTTCATTAAATACAAAAAACAGTCTGATAAATCCCACTGTGGCAATACTAGCAGAAACAATCCTAACACTCAATCACTATAGGAAGATTGGCAATAAGGCATTAAGATACAGTGAGCAATTGTCATATATATGGCTGATCAGCCATATAGAAACCAAGAAGCCAATATTTAACAATTTATGGTGGTTTAGTAAAAAACAATTGAAAATAGATAAAGAATGTCGCACGTCCCCCGCACGGCGTCGTTGGTGATTTTCGTTCGTTTGCTTGATTTGGTTCTTTGGGAATCACCATCTAGTATTTAATTGAAGGTTACTAGGAGACCCGAGTGTACTGGTCTTTGTCAGAGATTCGAGGGTAAGGGACTGATTGTAGCTAGGGAATGTATTAGCACCCTAGCGCACCCTACCTGAGGTAAGATGCTTCGTGGTTTGATGTGATTTAAAATTTTGAAATATTAACCAATTTCTTAAGGCTTTAATAAATCAGTTATTAAATCCCAAAATATATGTAGAAACATGTTTTTACATTTTCAAGGGAAATACAACATGATTTTACTTGTCCTTCAAATACTTGACCATATACAAATTAAAATATTAAAATATTAATCAAATTCTTAAGGCTTCAATAAATCAGTTATTAAATCCCAAAATATATGTAGAAACATGTTCTTACATTTTCACGGGAAATATAACATGATTTTACTTGTCCTTCAGATACTTGACCATATACAAATTAAAATATTATATTCTTTTTTTTCTTTTTCATTCATTTTTTTTTGGTTTTATCATTCAAAAATACATAAAAAAAAATACATATAGAAGATACACACACACAGACACACATTCTCTTTTTATTATGTTTTACACATACACTATAATTACATGTTAAACAAATAACAAAAATTAAACAAACCACTAACAGTAATTTAAATACATATTGTAGCATGTAAAAATTACAAAATAGACCCTAAAAAATCCAAGAATTGCAGGAGAGGCCATTTGGACTGTAGGAACAGTGGCGACACGTCTTCACTAAGTCTTTATATATGTCTCCAGGTCTCTATGACCATTATCCCAAGGTACGATAACTAATTGTTTCTAAAATGATCAAGGATCCTTAAAAATTATTGATAAAATTTGTATGAACAAAATAAATAACATGTAACATCTATAAATTTTTGTTTTTTCTCTTTTTTCTGCTAAGTTAAGCTTTTGAAACACCTTGTTTGAAAAGGCTAACAAATGATTTGCCAAGCAAAAAAAGCTAAAATGTTTGACCCAACTCGCCTGATTCAACCCTATCGAGCTAGGATGCATGCCTCATCAACCCAAGTAAGCTAGGCTTCCCTAATGGTGCAGCTCATACATTTGGGCTCGCCTTTAGGCGTAACCCATATACGAAAAAAAACGAACCCTGTTTGTGCATTTTTATTTTATTTTTGAGCATATTTTTATGTATATTTTTATACGTATTTTCTCCTGCTCTTTCTTCTATCGTGCAAATATATTTTATTTATTTCTATACACAATCCCATAACTTCTTTCCCTTTCTTTTACATATAACCTCACAAATTCTTCATGCCACCACTTTTATTGGAGGAGAAATGCAGTGAATCAAGCTTCGTTCTCCAAACCAACCACAACTCGCCATGGCATATATCTTAACGCCTTTGGTCGTATTATTGGAAAAGCACAGCCACTTGACTTGCGGCCTTGGACTATCATCATGGAAAAGGGGAGACATAGAAAATTTCTATAAGAATTGATCATCAGAGCTCGAGATCTTAAAAACTACCCGAAAGAGAAAGACTTTTTCCATAAATTTTACTTGCTTATCCTTAAATCAACAAACAATCAAAATTGACTTACACATCGTAGTGTCCCTCATTCCATGAGAAACTTGTTTTGCAGGATCAATAAAGGTAGCTAAGAAAGTTCATTTTGGTTCAAAGTTTTCCACAATTTCATTAATTATTTTGGTTCAAAGTTTTCCACAATTTCATTAATTACCAACGTGTTAATTAAGAGGAAATTTTGTGACTTGAGGTAGTGAATGGACAATGGATTGATACATAGGTTATTTTCCTATATGTTTTGTTTTCTAATAAATTGTTATGTAACTATAACAAATTTACTATCCATGCTCATTAGCAAGACAAACAAATAAATTTAATTGTAACATAGCATCCTCATACTTTAATAATTGATAACTTTAAGAGCAATACTTTTTTTTCTTTAGAGTTTAAATGTTAACTATTGCTCGATCGACTTTCAAAAACAAAATCAAAATTATAAAAAAATATTCGTTAGATTTTAAATGTTAATTGTTGATCGATCTATTTTCAAAAATGAAATCAAAATTATAAAAATTTTTTTGTTAAATGTAATAACTAATAAATTTCTAATTTTCATCCACATGTTTGTAATTAATAAGCTAAACATTGAAAAAGAACATCGAAAGAAGTCTGATAGGAGTGTGACACAATGAGAAACTATTGCAAGGAACCAGCAATATTGGAATGAAGTCGATGATGCTACGAAGTCAATTAATCTTCGATAAGTCAAATTCAGTTCGTTCAAAAACCAAAGAATAAAAGAATATCTTACACGTTAATTAAAAAGTTCAGAAGTATTATTGATCAAAAGTCCTAATTTAGGCTTACATATGTTTAAATAATTATGAGAAATTAACCATAATGGATCTACTATTGTGGGATAAATGGAACCACTTACTAAAACTAACCTTAAAACTTTACTAGTAAGCCCAAACATTGATCCAGACAAGACCTGGATCTGATACGGTTCAGCCTTGTGATACGAACAAAGCACGATCATATTCAGATTTTGGCGTAAAAGTTTTTATCGTTTAGTTTTACGCTATTAAGTATAACTTCAAATCCAACCGTTGGATCGAGCTGAAACTTTACCAAAAGATTCCAAAGGTGTTTTTCTATGTTGGGGTACATTTTCAGGAGTATCCACGTTCGAAAAGGACTTGCAATATAGGTCCGAACAGGCTATACAAATTCTGTTATTTACTTCCTTTTGACTTGTGGACTTCCTATTTGGCAAGAATCATTTTCCTACAAGGATATGGGAGCTTGTTTTGGGAATTTCCTCATTCCACAAGGATATTTAATGAGCTGCAATATAATCTCCAAGTGTGGCAAGGATTTATTAATGTTTTAGAATCCTTTGCTTATAAAGATTCCTTATTTATCCTAGCTACACAAGGAAAGAAGGGCTGGTGGTATTTAATGACAAGTTAGTTATTTTATTATTTTCTTTCATGTTTGGGTTTAATTAATATTTTGTTTTCAATTAGGATCCAAGGCTTGTTTGGATTAAGTTATGAGCTTTTCAGTTTAGGGTTTTGGGTCAGTTTTGAGTGGACCTCATATAAGTCCACACAAGGAGTCCGTTAGGGTTAATTTTTTTAAGAATTATTTAAACTCATGTAAGCCAACATTTCAACATCTTTGATGATAATTACTTCTGAATTTTTTCAGTTTTAACGGGTGAGAATGATTCTTGTATTCTTCAGTTCTTGAATGAACTGAATCTGACTTATCAAAGATCAACTGGCTTCATGGCGTCAATCTACTCAATCCAATAGTGTTGGTGCCTTGGGGCAGGTTTTCATTGTGTCACACTCCTATCAGACCTATTTCGGCTTTCCGGGATCAAATCTCAATCTTGATTGTGGATCACGTGATCACAAGGTTCGCATCAGGATCTTAGCTGAAAACCAAAGTAATAAATAAACTCAAACATAAAAATAATAATGAAAACAACTAGTCTAGGTAGTAGCTTGTTGATGCCGTATATAATAGAAAAAAAAAACAAAATATCTTAATTCTTTATCTTAAATAACTCTTGGTCGAGATCCAACTTCCCAAATACTTTTTTTTTATATAAGTTTACGAATGTATTAAAAGAAGAAGATACAAAGATTATAAGGGGCATACCCCAGATTTACAATGAGAACAGAAACATAAAACAACAGATGACTACAGGCTAGCCACTGAATAGAAAACTAAGACCTCACTAGATTTGTTAGGGAAACCAATACAACCAGCTAACTATCAAATTAAGAATCTATGTTATTAACCCTCCAAGCTCTTTGGATCCTTTTGTTTTCATTTGTTGGTTCCGTTCCTCATCAAATAAAGCTTATCGCGAATGATACATTCGATTTGATTAAAGACCAAATTTGAAGTTCTAGACATTCCAGCAAAAATCCTTGCATTCTATTCTTGCCATACATGATGCACTGTAGCTGCGAAACTCAGTTTACGAGAAAAATTGACAAAACTCTTGCCATGCCAAGTGACAGTGGCCCATCGAATCCATTCATCCCAGCCTTTTGTCATTCTTGGAATGTCGCATCGGTCACAAACATCCCACCAGATCGCTTTAGTATAGGAGCATTCAAAGAATAAGCGGTTGTGATCTTCATTGTTGCGGAGACAGAGTGAGCATCTATTAGGACCATGTATACCAAACCGATGAAGTCTATCTTGAGTTGTGAGTTTATGTTGGACAACCATCCATAGAAGAAACGAATGTCTTGGAACAACATTCTTGAACCACACAATGTCATGCCATTCAACCATCTGACGATGAATTCTTAGTTGCTCCCAAGCTACTTTGACCGAGAATCTGTGATTTGATGAATCCAACCAAACTATCTCATCCTTTTGCCCCATCTTAGGATTAGAATTGGAAGGAATAGCTTCTACAATGGGGTGTCACCCAATAGCTTGGGTGGTAGGAATTTTCCATTCTAAGTTATGAATCAGTACATTCACTTTCACGTTCTTTTCTATACTTGAATCATAGATGAATCTTTCCTCGTAAGAATCCGCGAGTGGGCTGTAAGGATGCCAATTGTCAAACCATAGAGAGGTTGTCATTCCATCTTCTATGATGTACTTCATCTTCGGCCATGCTAAGGATCTGAGCTTTAGAATCTTTCTCCAAGCCCAAGAGCAATTCTCTAGCGTCTTGATTGTCCAGAAATTCCTACCTCGCAACAGATTGGATCTGATCCAAGTAGACCAGATTGAGCCATCTAAGTCATTGCACAGGTTCCAAATGTGTTTCAACAAAGCAATCTTGTTCCATTCTGTTATCCTTTTTATTCCTGACCCCCCCTCCTTTTTTGGAAGACATACCTGATCCCAAGCCACTTTAGCCCCAGTAGTTCTCATATCTGAACCTGACCAAAGAAAGGATTTCATAATTTGCTCCATATTTTTAATTACTTGCCCAGGTAAGAGGAAAAGAGATGCCCAATAGACCTGTATGGAAAACAAGACTGAATTAATTAGTTGTACCCATCCTGCATATGAGAGTGTTTTACAAGTCCAATGTCGAACTTTAGAGGTGATTCGATCCACGAGGCCCTTACAATAAACAGTCTTTAGTTTGGATGAGAGAAGAGATAACTCCCAAATATTTCATAGGGAGCTTTGAAATTGCTTAGCCAACTTTAAAAATCCTTTAGATGCTAGGAAATATGATCTAAATAGAAATTTAATTGTTGAAGTCTTCTTTCCTTGTTGGATTAGGATTCCTCTTACGAATATGGAAAATATTTTTATAAATTAATTTTCCTTATAGCCGCTTATCACTTTCTTTCCTTGACTAGTAGAATCAAATATTTAGCATTAAATAATCCATCCAAGTCTAGGATTCAGATCTAAGAACTACTTTTAGTTTCTTTGCATGACTAGGAAACTTCCTCATTTGTTTCTAAATATTCTCGTAAATAATAAGGACAATAATAAACAAATTTTCTTTTCAATTTTAGGATAATATTTTGTTGATCCTTGAAAGAAAATGATCCAAACATCCTAATTAGCCCAAGCCAACTTTGGACTCCATGTTGCCTAAACCCATATTGACACAACCAAAAAGTTGATGTCTTCTCCCAAGTGTAGGAGTGTCGAAGTAATAAATAACCTGGCAAGACCGGGGTCGAACCACATAGAGGTTAACTGTATAAACTATAAATAAAGAAATAGATAATAACAGAAAAGGAGTTGAAGAGAGCTTTGAGATGTGATATTGATGTAAGGATTAAACAAGGATAAAATAATTGTTAAGGTTAAAGGATCCACTAATGGTATTTCAAACAAGTATAATATAAACTCTTTTTATTACTAAACTAGAAACCACACACAAAGGAGGTTTCAATCGGATTATAAATTGTTAACATGATTACATTATTTATCTTATTCGAATAATGTTAATACTTGTAAATGTTGTTAGGTATTCATGATTATAACTTATGTTAACAACAAATCAAGTTCCTTTCATAGCACAGGTGTCGGTCATACCATACGGTTGGGCTATGAAAGTGCCAAGTATTTGTTGTACCAAGGGTTATACAACATTAATCTAGATTAACCATTTAACAAGAAAAGTATTAAAAGTGAACAAGATAACAAATACAAAACATGTCAGTATCAAACATTAAAGTCCATGTTGAGTTTATACTATACTTATTCTTACACCATTAGTGTAACCTTTTCACCTTGACATAATAAATTTAGCTAAACATAATAAAAGAGAGAAACACAAATAAACAAGATAAGAACATAAATAAGATATAAGTTAACAAAGTAAAGGAAAAGAAACGAAAAGCATAAACAAGATATTAATATAAACAAAACTTAAGCATTACTAATATAAATAAAATATAAAGAGAAAGAGCAAGAACATGATCTTAATCTGAAAACCAAGATGCCTAAATGTATGGCAAATGCCTCCTTTTATATGCCAAAATTTGGAACTATTGATTTGATGACTAATTGTTGAGTGGGTGGGCACATCTTGACTTGGTGACAATCCTTATCTTATTGTCTGAACAAAACATCATTACTTACATCAGAATTTGAACGAACAGTCTTCATGAAAGTTCTAGGAAATTGTCTCAGCTTTCCAACAAAATAAAAATCGATGCATTTGGACATCACATGGTCACGCAACCTACACGCAAAGACACCAATTCCTGGAAAGCCAAGTAAATCAAGTTTGATAGAAGTGTGACACAAAGATAACTTGTACCTAGGCACCAACACTATTGGAAACGGAGACCCCCACCCAACGAATATTAATTCACGAACGAGAAGTATAAGGATGATGCCACGAAGATAGCTGTTCTTCGATAAGTCATTTTCAGTTCTTTAGAGAACCAAGGAAGGGAGATTATCCCACCAACACACAATAAGTGCAGTAAAAAAGTTTATTGATTTGAAAATTGCGTAACCTTACATGTTTGTTTATGCTTTTATTTATACTGATTCTAGACTTAAAGAAACCCTAATGGACCCCCTTAGGTGGACTTATATGAAGCCTACTTACAATTAGCCCAAATAAGTAATAATAACCCAAAAACTAAGAAGAAAATAATAAAAATAATAAAAATCCAAAAATTATCATGCTAAATATGCTAGAATTAGATTTGTCACCCTTAAGAAGTCTTAAATAAACTAGGAAAAATCTGATTTGGAAAGTTTGTGTTGCTGCCCCCCCTTTGATGTCCTTGATTAACTTGGATTTCCTTGTTTAACTTGGACAAATAAGAAAACAAATTTCCACCTTTGTTGCTGATTTAATTACTTTCCTTTCTAAGTTAGGAAAAGCATTAAATAGTCCTCCCCTTTTTAGGAATAAGATATGGCCAACTTCCTTACTTAATTAGAAGAATAAATTGCTAACTTTTTATCCTTGTAGCATTAGAAAAAATAACAAGCCTAACAAGGTTGGTATTAGGCCGGACACATCAACCCCTTCTTCCACACGAATTGGGCTCTTCTTGGACCTGAACTAGATGAATTAAAGGTTGTCCTTCATGCTCCTTAAATGTCCCAGACCCCTCTAGGTTCATTTTGCTCCATATGTTCTGAACAAGCCCATTCAATGCTTCTTTAATCTTCTTTTCCCTAGCTTTTGTGATTGGCCCAATTGGCACCTCCAATGGGTCGTTGGCATGATTACGCTTGGTGTTGGGCTGATCCGCATCACAGTGTCTGGGCTTCAGGACAGAATCTGACTTCTCTGTTGTTTTTACCATTTGAACTTAAAAATGGTCTTTTTGAATCTTGGACTCTTCATGAAAGTTTTAGGCATATGTCTTAGCTTTTCATACATATAAACCAAGCCTAAATCCAAGTTCTATAGCTCTAATTATGAATGGTGTTCCAGATTGGACTGAACCAGCATCTCTTTTCTAAGAGATCCTTCTTTATCTCTTTCATCATCCCCTCTGAAACAACTATGAAATAGTGGGTAGGAAGGCGGAGCTCAAACTTTTCCTACGCATGCTTAAAAAGAAGTGTACCCAAGTTCCTGTTTTTCATTTACCAATCATCTAATCTAGGGTGGATAAGACTGCCAACATGAGGTTCTCAGTCTCACTCCCTCATGCCCTCCGCAGGAAAGATCCCCTCACGTGGGTGCTAAGATGAGGTCGGGATCGGGGATACTAACTTGAGTGGGCTTTATCCGTATGAGCGGAGTGTTCAGCTGTGTGGGCAAGATCTGGAGAGATTTGTTCATGAAAACATCCCCTTTTCGGTTCGGGGTATTCCTCTTTAGTGATTGGCACCTTTAGTGATTTTTCTAGCAAAGGCCATGAGGTTTTGGTGTTTGCCGGCCTAACTCACTAAACTTCCAGTCTCATTTGTCTGAGATCCTAACTCGACGAAAGTATAAGCTGAAGCAGAGGCTTCACCAAGAGGGATTTCCCACACTTAGAAGTTGGGTCGCGAGAATACTTTCTCAAAAGGATATTTGTCTCTGTATGACCGATGTCTCTTAGCCCTCTCTTTGTCTTCTCAATTTCAGTAGTTAAACTCATTAATCAATCCTTTCATTT
>Ga0325404_1004298_pt1 | contig 15166 bp, 8 predicted proteins | sample PopdelMetagenome_18_FD_205664 | JGI IMG/M metagenome (GOLD analysis project Ga0325404, IMG submission 205664) | Populus deltoides microbial communities from Bellville, Georgia, United States - Xylem-Control-R1 | ecosystem: Host-associated > Plants > Phyllosphere > Stem > Wood/Secondary xylem... | reverse complement strand
TTTACATGAATGTAAAGAGGATGATGGGGCATTATTTTAGGGAAATGTGGGTGTGGTCATGCAACAAAACCACTTCCCCATATACCTCAAAAAGAGAATGTTGCGTGTAGGGTTTACGTGACTTGAGATGGTTAAATCACGTTGAAAATATTAAGAATTAACTTATATATAAACTCAAGTATTCTTATTAATTTCCCAATAGAAAGTGGTTCAAAATAAAATAAAATAAAATAATCTTGTTTATGAGAAAAGAAGAACAAGAACAACAAGTGAGTGCTCAGTAACATATATAGCATTTCATTAAGTTGTAATATATATATATATATATATATTCTTCTCCGTTTTAAATATAAAAATGACCTCAGAGTGTATAGGGAGAGGACCAACTACTATGCATTGTTTTGGCGACTGGCTTTGACCTTTTTTGTGTATCATTATTTTTTGTTGGTGGACAAGAAGTTCGAAAGCAGTCGTATTGAGCTAATGGATCATCCAAGAAACAGAGCAATATTAGGTGAACAAACTCAATAGCAAATTAAAAAAGAATTGGGTTCCTTCCATCCTACTCCATTTGAGCATGCAGCAACTCTCTAAATCTCATGTAAGAGGAAACATATCATGCATGAACTTCTAATCCTCAGACAAGGTTAGATATGCTTGCTTAATCATGGTGCCCGCCTTTGCAAGCAAGCTTCTTGTTTAAAATAGAAAGTCTTCGTTAAAATATCAAGTTGACCATCCACCTTCATGCTCCCATTCGTTGCCTATTGTTGCAACCACTTTTTTTTTTTTTTTTTAATGGAGATAAACATGATTCACAACGATGAAACTTTTGTGGGGGCACGAGTTTGAAACAAGAATGATGTGGTTCTGCGTTTATGAAGTGTTTTTACTTTTAAAATTAGAAAAGTTTTTATGCTATTTTAATTATTTTGGGTGTCTTGGGGGCATTTTGAAGGAAATAAATAAAATGGAGCTTGGGCTTCAAAATAGTATGGAAAACACTCTAAATGCATCGATTTGGATCTTGATTGCCTCTAAAATTAGTTTGAGCTTAATTTATGATATTGGAACTAAGATAAGATGATTTAAAAGCTCAAATCTTGTCTTTTAATTGGCTAGATGAAAATTCAATTGTAAACCGTAAGGAATTAGTTGTCATGTAAGCTAATTTTCTAATCAAGTTATTAAAACCACAGAAAATTATTTTATTAATTTAATGATGTGGTCTAATCAAAAGATTATGTTCTAAAAAGATATTAGCATGACTATTTATTTAATTCAACTTGGACTTTAATTTATTGGAGATGAATTAGACAACCACGCTAAATAATAGATGTTTTGAAAATAAAAGAGGAGGTTCTGACCAAGAAATTAAAAGAGGACACATTTAAAAATCAAGAGAGATGCAAATTAAGAGGCAGAAGAAAAAAATACAAGAGATTCAATCAGATAGTTGAGTTCCATATATATTTTTTTCTCTTTACTTTTCTCTATGAATATGATGTTTAGAGGTCGTTTGATATTGTGATGATTTTTTTCAAAATATTTTTTATTTGAAAATACATCGAAATAATATTTTTTTTATTTAAAAAACAATCATTTTTGACATTAACACATCAAAACAATCTAAAAACATCAAAAAAAATTAATTTGAAGCAAACAAAAAATACTTTTTTTATTTTTTTTCAAAAGTGTTTTTGAAACGCAAAAATAAATAGGCTTTTAATCTTTTAAACATATATAACTAGATATTTTTTTTAGTTAAGGGTGATTTTAAAACTCTAAGCATGTTTATTTTCAATCTATAAATTTCAAAATTTTCTTTCATCTCTTTATTGAATTTGTTTATATTATATTGATTTCATTATTAAAAATTTATATATATCTTATTGATTTAGGTGTGCAATAAGATCAATATAATAAGGACTTGATTGTTATTTTAGGATTTTAATATGTTTCATCAATATTAAGCTAAGTTGTAAATTGTGATCATAGATTATCAAAGGTTTTCAATTAATTATGGGTGGAATATAACTTAAGACTAATGAACTAAGCTTGTCTGTTTGTTTCTTAATTTAACCTATATTTTATTTATTTATTTATGTATTGTATTCATTAAATTAAATTTAGAGAGCTTGTTATAGATTGTTTAATTAGAAGAGATCAAATTGAGAGCTTATATTACTTGACAATAAAGTAATAAAAGATCAAGATAATTGAACTTGTGATTGTTTTATGGTTGTTAAATTCAAAAGAAAGTCAAAAAATAATTCTAATTATTAGCTGTATTTTATTTTTAGAAGTGGAGAATGATTCGTTAACCATATTTCTCATCAAGTTTTAAACCTTTTTAAAACTTGCTTCTGATTTTGTTTTATTTTCTATAATTTGTTTATATAACAAATCAACTCTAAATCCCTTTAAATGTTATATATGACTAGATTAAGGTATCTTTAGTGTATTTTAAAAGTTTTAACCAAATTTATTAAGTTTAAATAATTTTTTTAGTTTTATTATATTCACTAATCATTCAAGAGTTTTTCTTGTGTTTTGAGTCAATGGCCCAATAATTAAAAACAATATTCCATGGGAATGACTCTTGCTTGCTATCATACTTAATAGTGATATTATTTCATGAAGGATACATTCTTAGAGTATCAATTTTGGCATTAAGTTTTTAAGGATTATTTTCCCTATTTAATTTGTTATTTTCTAGTTTTATATTTGTCTTTATTAGTTTTTGCTTTTATTTTATTGTAGTATTCTATGAATATTTGAACCAATTAGAGAAGAGACAAATTAATACTTAAAAGAATCATAGAATTCACATCATCTAATAAAAAATCAAATGATTAGTTTATACTTTTTTCATCTTCACCATTCGGATTCAATCGAGCATTGTATACTATCCTCTTACCTAGTCTGCCAACTAAGAAAGAAGAGGAAGAGATGGTAGTAAACAACTAAACTCTCAAAGAGTTGGTAGCATTAACTCTTGACCATCAACTAATTTGTATTTTATAATCTTCAACTTGAAGTTAATTTTGAACTTTAATCAAGAATACTTTATCTTTTACCAGCTTTTATGGTTTTGTAGGTGAAGATAAAAAAAAAACCTAAAAAATTTCCATATAGTTTGTTCAAGCATGAAAGCCAATTAGAACCTCTAAAAAGAAAGTAAAGTTGAGAGTTTTTCAATTCTCCTAAGTAGACAACGCAAAAGAATAATTTTATTATCTGCCATCTAACATTGTTATCATATGAAATGAGATGAATAAACTCTTTTTTGAGAAGTATTTCCCTACATCTAAGATCATAAATATTAGGAAAGAAATGGTGGCATTTAACAACATAAAAAAGAGAATTTGTATGAGTATTGAGAGTGATTCAAGAAGCTATGTGCATATTACCTTCATCACCAAATCAATGAGCAACTTTTAATTCAATTTTTTTATTAAAGACTTTTTTCAATGAAAAAGAGCATGGTAAATGTTGCAAGTGTGGGGGTTTAGTGGACAAAACTCCACAACAACAAAGACTTTAATAATTAATATGATGGCTAATTCACCATAGTTTAACAACTAAATAGAATTACAATAAAGAAAAGTCAATGAGGTAAGTGTTACATCTAATGTTGAGCAACATCTTGATAACTCACTTCTATAGTTTAACGAATGGTTCTAAGTAGTATTAAACAATCAAGAATGTATGTAGTTTTTTTTTCTATTATAGGTCATTCAACAATTATACCTCCACCTTTGCAGAAGGATAATTTAGAGTAAGCCAATATTTTATAAGGGTTTTAAAGGAATCAAGTGTTACAAATAAAAAATATGATCCTTTCTCTAACACCTATAATTTTGGATGAAGCGATCATCTTTATCTTAGCTATTAAAAAATCATCAACAAGCTAAACCTAATGCTAACATTAATCAGTCATTGGGGTTTCAATCAACCAACCATAATCCATCATTTAGACCCAAGGCATGTTTCTAGGATATTTAGTTAAATTTTATTCAATAATTCTTTATAATTTAAATTAGAATCAAGGACTACTATGAAGAATTTGGATAATCATGTGAGCTATTTGGCTAGTACCATGGGTAGATTAGAAGCATAAGGATTCAAAAAACTTTTTATTCTAAATTGTGATCAATCCAAAAGAAAATACTAATGTCATAACCTTAAAGAGTTGGAAATAAATTGAGAAACTATCAAAAACACCAAAGAGGATGAGAGAAATCAAAAATATGACAAAACAACTAGAAGGCTAATCTTTTAAGGAGGATGAAAGTCCAACCATCATGGGAAATATTCTAGTCATTAGGGGTTCTTCGATACTTATAGTCATTTCTAACATTTTTATTACTACTAATGTTTCTTTTTTATCTTTTCCAAGTAAGTTTGCAAAGTCTAAGAAGAAGAAATATGAAAAAGAGATTTTGGAAACTTTTTGTAAAGTTCAAGTCAATACAAAGTCTAAGAAGAAGGAATATGAAAAAGAGATTTTGGAAACTTTTTGTAAAGTTCAAGTCAATACACCTCTTTTAGATGCCATTAAGCAATAACCAAGTTATGCAAAGTTCTTTAAGGAGTTGTGCACCACCAAATATAAGGTAAATGGTGATGAGATTGTGAAAGTGTGGGAGAATCTATTTGTTATTTTGCAAAAGAAGGTTTCTCTAAAATATAAAGATTTGAGAAGTTTCACCATACCATGTATAATTGGCAATATAAGGTTTAAAAAAGCTATGCTAGATTTAGGAGAATCTATTAATGACATGCTTTATTGTATTTATGCTTATTTAAATCTCGGTTCACTTAAGAACACTGGTGTAATTATTCAACACACTAATCAATCTAATGCATATCTAAAAGGAGTTTTGAAAGATTTCTTAATGTAGGTAAATGAGTTTGGCTTTCTTGTTGATTTTTATGTTCTTGACATGAAGGATTACTTGTCTTTTAGATTGATATCATTACCCATTTATAAAAATTGCCTGAACCAAAATTGATGTTCATGATGGAACCCTAAAAGTGGAGTTTGATGACAAAGTTATAAGGTTCAATATCTTTGAGGCAATGATGTATCCAAGTGATTTACATTATTATTTTTCAGTTGACATACTTGATTCTTTAACATAACTACTTTTTAAGTTAATTGGTAAGGATGTTGTGGAAAAACCACCAATAAGATCCTTGAGTTAGAGGATCTAAAAAAGTCAAGAAAGATTATGTGATTTTAAGAAAATATAGAGGATGTTATGAAGTTTTTGAAGTCTTTTTCAAAAGCTTCAAACATATTTATTTTATTTATTTGTCTTTATATAATGAAAGACTTTTATGTTATGTGATACAAACACCTTAAAACTTAAGCTTCTTCACAAACATCTCAAATATGTATACTTAGATGAGGGAGACATATGTGATCATTACAAATAGCCTCATAACTTTACAGGAGGAAAAACTAGAACATATTTTAAAAAATCATAAAAAAAGTTATAGGTTAGACAATAACTAAGATAAAAGTAATTATCATATGCATACACCAAAGTTCTCTTGAGGATGGATAAAATCTAATTAAAAAAGCTCAAACCCAATTGAATTCTCCTATTATGCAGGTTATGAAGAAAGAAATTCTAAAATTATTAGATGTTGGCATGATTTACCCTATTTCGAATAACAATGGGTGAGCTCTATCTAAACTTTCCCAAAGAGATCTAACATTATTATGTTCAAGAATAAGGAAAATGAGCTAGGCCAATTCATATCAAAACTGAGTGATCAGTTTGCATTAATTATCAAAAACTTAACTCTAATACTTGTAAAGTTTATTTTTCATTGCCATTTATTAATCTATTTTTACAAAAGTTAGTAAGTTATTCATGCTATTGTTTTCTTCTGATGGTTATTCAGGTTATCATTAAAACTTGATTCCACCTGATGACTTTGAGAAGATAACATTCACTTGTGCTCTTTAGAATGTTTGCCTATCAACACATGTCATTTGGCCTTTATAATGCCCTTGTGACTTCTCAATGATGTACGAGTACTATATTTTTAGATTATGTTGAAAATATTATATAGGTTTTTATGGATGATTTCAATGTCTATGGTGATTCTATTGATAAATATTAGATAATATTACGTTTGTTCTTAAATGTTGTATGGAAACTAATCTTATGACTAATTAAGAGAAATATCATTTCATGGTTTATCAAGGTATGGTTTTAGGCTCTATCATATCTGATAGGGGAATAGAAAAAGTAGACAAATCTGAGATATGTCTCGTATGTTCTTTGCCACCTTCCACAAATGTAAGAAATATTTATTTCTTTTTTGAACATAAAACTTTTATCAAAGATTCATCAAAGATTTTTTGAATATTACAAGGCCTTTATACATGTTGTTATAAAAGGAGATGACATTCAAATTAAATGAAAAATGCAAAGGAGAATTCAAGAAGTTTAAAAAACTTTTAACCATAGCTCCAATTATCCAACAACTAATTGAAGCTTTCCATTTAACTTAATATGCAATGCAAATGATTATGTTGTGGGAAAGCTTTATTAAGGACCTTGAATGATGCACAACTTAACTACTCCATAACTAAAAAAGAGCTGTTAATAATTACTTTTTATTTAGAGAAAATTTGTTCTTATCTAATTAGTACTAAAGTAAATATGTTTTCAAATTATACAACTCTTAGGTATTTGCTCACTATGAAAGATGCTAAATCAAGAATTATTTGGTGGATACTTCTCTTAAATGAATTTGATTTGACTATCAAATATGAGAACGGAAGTGATAGTATAGTTGATGACCACATAATCATCTTATTTATGATGAAGAAGCTCTTTTATTGCATGAAAATATTTTGGTTAAGCAATTATTTTTCTTGGAGATTTTAGCCCTTGGTATGCATATATTGTGGTCTATTTAGTCACCAAAAAAAATTCTAAATTATCTTACTCATGCTCATAAGGATAAAATAAAAAAAAAGATTGTAAAGCAATATATGTGAATGATCATTATTTATGGAAGTATTGCGTCAATCAAATGATAAAAATAAGTATATCTAATTATGAATTCACATCTATACTATTCTTTTGTCATTCTCATGTATGTGGTGGATACTTTAGAGTAAAAGGAATGCCTTTTAAGGTATTTAAGAATGGATTTTATTGGCTCACCTGGCTTATAAATACATTCCTTTTTTGCAAGTTATGTGATTATTGTCAATGAATAAGTGACTTTGGTGCATGAAATCAAATGTCTTAAACACTCATACTAATTATTGAAATCTATGACATATACAACATTGATTTCATAAGCCTTTTTCTTTCTATGTATGGTAATCTTTACATATTTCTTAATGTTACTTATATGTTAAAATAGGTGGAAGCAAAAGCCACTAAAACTAATTATTCTAAAATGGTTGTAAGTTTTTCAAATATTGACATCTTTGCAATGTTTGGAATACCAAGAGCTATAATAAATGATGGAGAAATCCATTTTTATAGTCAGTCATTTAAACATTTGCTTAGAAAATATAATTTTACACATGAAATCTCTATGCTATATCACCTAAAAACTAAGGAGCAAGTTAAAATATCAAATTAAGAGGTCAAGTCCATTTTAGCTAAAATTATGAATCATAATATAAAGTCTTAGATATGCACTATAATGATGCACTTTAGATTTATAGGAGCATTTAAAGCATAAATTGAGATGTCACATTTTTAGCTTATGTATGGCAAGCCATGTCATCTTCCAGTTGAATTGGAACACGAGGCATTTTAGGTTATTAGTAATGTAATATGAGATTGATGTTGTGACTGAACAAAGAAAAATATAATTAAATAAGCTTGAGAAAATTAGAAACAAAGCATATGAGAGTTCAATGATCTACAATGAGAAAACTAAGGCATTTTACAATTAGATAATTTTAAAGAAGAATTTTATTATAGAAAAAACCTTTTTATTCCATTCACGTATTAAATTATTTCAAGGTAAGTTATGTTCTTGTTAGGCTGGACCTTTTGTTATTACCATGTTTCTCATCAAGTTTTAAACTTTATTAAAACTTGCTTATGAAATTGTCAATTTTCTAGATGTTTATTTTCATTTTTTATATATATTAAATCAACTCAAAATTTCTTCAAATTTTATTTGTGATTAGATTAAGGTATCTTTAGTTTGTTTGCAAAGTTTCAATCGATTTTATTAAGTATAGATAGGTTTTTAAGTTTAATTTTATTTATTGGTTGTATTAGAGTTTTTTCTTATGTATTAAGTTAATTGGGAACAATATTCTACAGGAATGACCCTTGCTTCCTACCACACTCAATAACGATATTATTTAATATAAAATTTTAATTAATACATTTTATAGAGTATTATTTAGCCAACACTTAAAAATTAAGAAAATATGATTTATTTAGTTTCTCTTGGGTCGGTCCTTTAAAGCCTAAACTTAAAAAACTCTACTTAGGAAAAGTATGACCTTAGCCGCATTTGAGTTTTAGATTTCAAAGAATAATGGTTCAAAAATAACTAAAGAACAATTTACATAAAGTATAAGATGTAAATTATAACCTTGTTGGAAGCCTAGGTCCTAGGCCATCAGTAAAATTACAACACAACAATAATGGTCTAACTTGATTTGTTTCTTAGGCAGCAAATATAGGTTTTTTTCCCCAACATTGGGGAGCCCTATAACCTTATTTTGACAGTAAAATACGGTCGAGGAAGGATGTTAAATAAATATATGTTTATTGGATCTTTTAATTATCCAATCTTATAAGCTAGATACTACAAACTCTAATAGCATCGATTGTGAAATTTGCATGTGATATTTTTTTTGAAATACCCATTTAGAAAATAGAAAAATCAAGTTTAGAGTGGTGTTCTCACAATAAATTTTTAAAGTGGTCCATGAATAATTATCAATACTTACTTCTTGGATTCATTTTGAATAGAGAGATAGATGATAAAAGAGAAAATCACATATGAACTCACTAGAAGTGATAAAAATGTTTTCACTTATGCTTAATATTTCTGTCTCTTGTTTCTCTCTCCTATTTATGTCTATCTCTCATCATAGAGCAAGTGTTGGAAAATCACTCTTGGAGCACTCTAAAGTCTCTTGCTCTCGTGTACAAAGTAGTAAGAGATGGCATATTAAGTGTTATTAAACCAGATTAGTAAACTATTCTAAAATCTCTTGGTGCATGAGTAATCTACTTTTTCAAAAATATTTTCCTTTAGTTTTGAGGATTTTTTTAAAGATAGATTATTTTGCAATTAACTAGTGAAAACTAATTAAATTAGATAGTTGAATGGCCCAACTAGTTAATTATAATTGGCTTCAACATTAAATCGGTCAAGTTAGAGGGGTTAGTCAAGTGATTAAAAATGTATATTTCCTTTATTGATTTTATGAATTCAAATCTTATAACTAGCAATTAGAAGAATTTCATGCATTAGTTATGAATAAGGATGGTGAATTAACCAAATTTGATATATTTCGAACCAAACTGATCTAAATGGGTGAGTTTTTTTATAGTTACTTTACTCATTGAGCAATGAATATCATGTATATTTGTGTGTATATCCAAACTCATCCTAATAATAATGTAGGATGTGTGTGTATTTTTCTTCTCTTTATTTTTTTAGCAAGAAAGGCTATTTATTATTCAAAATAAAATAAAATAGCTTTTTTTGCTAAAAAAAAGAGAAGAAAATTATACACACACATAAAATATCAGGATGAGTTTGGATATATATAGTCAAATTGAATACATGGAATTACTTTTTAAATGAATAATCATAATTATAAATAAAATACATTACAAAAATATTAAATAAAAAGGAGCTAAAAATATTTTCTCTTTTAAGTGTGGTAACATTTTCTCTCCATATTTTAAATAAAATACACTTTAAATTAAACTGCTTATGTAGTTGATTTCACTTTACATATAGTCAAACTTAATTAACAAAAAAGCCTAAAATTTACAAGTTTTCAATTATGAATGTCTTAATGCCCAAAACACCCTTTTATAATTTCTACATCCTTTTCTTCCTCATGCCATCATGTTTACATCATTTTCTTCTTCAATTAGAATCTTGCTTCTTTTTTTGACATTTGATTCTATTTTTTTATTTTCAAATCCATGATAAAAAAACCAAAAACATTAAATTAAAATTATAGTACATTTTTTTTATTAGCAACACAATACACAAACCTAGAAACTTGAAACAAAAGCAAGTAAGAAATTTCAAAACAAATATAGCAACACTTCACCATTTTTATTCTCTTTCACTACCACCCTAACTATCCACAACTCCAACAACATTATACTATACTTTAAAATATGTGAGAAAATCCTTGTGCTGGTTCTGTGTGCATAGAGTGTTTGCACTGTTATCGCATGTGTGCGATATTGCGGCAATGCGTCAAAGACAAAGATTTCTTATTTTTTATCAATGGAAAGCGGGCATGAGAGTCGCCACCTAGTATTTTAGATACTGGAAACCCTTATTGGTCTCAAAGATCGAGTACGAGGACTGGTTGCGTCATTACCAGAAATTCGCTAAATAGCAATGGATTTACAGATGAAATATGTCTGTCGGTAATTTGAGGTCGAAATTACCGACGAACACTATTCCGTCCGTACTTCAGTTGATAACTACCGACAACAAATTTCTATCAGTAGTTACCGACTGAATTACAGACAAAAAAGTTTCTATCGTAAAAAAAGGTGAGTCGCTGACGTGGAGGTTTTGGCGGGTTATTTTTTTTGACGGAATCACCGACGGATTCAAAAAGATAGCCCATATAGCAACGTGACTGGCTCGCCGTTTAAATTGCTGAAGGAATCACCGAGGGATTTGAAATGACAGATCCGTACGGTGACGTGTTGATTGTTCCGTCAGAATCATCGATGGTTTCACCAATGGAGTGTCCGTCGGTGAAGCCATTGGAAAAGGTTAATATATGCCCGCTCTGCCGACCCTCTCCTCCCGTATTTCTTCTTCTTCTTCTTAATCCCAACTCTCCCTATCTTTTTTAAAAAGAGAGATTACAACATAGAATTCTAAATTGAAAGGCAAAATTAAATTATCTAAAGAATCCAATACAAAAAAATAAAAATAAGAGAATAAAAACTAAATATGAATAAATAAATAATGATTTTGTGCATTTTGCTTTTAAAGAATCCAAAACCCATGTCACTGGACCTAGTGTGTACTTACTGTTATCACGAATATCTCTCTCTCTCTCTCTCCTTAACTTTCTTTTCTTTTTCTTTTTCTTTTTCTTTTTTCGTGACGTGCCTGTTGCTTTTGTTTTGGATATATATATATATATCCTCGTAAAAAACAAAGTAATGGAGAGTTGCTACTTGCTAGTTATGGTATTGATTGAAGAGGCTTGAGGAGAGTTGCTACTTGCTAGTTATGGTATTGATTGAAGAGGCTTGAAATTAATCACATTAATATTGCTACGTGCATCAATAATTACCTCCCAGAGAGAGAAGCTATGCAGATGTATAAAGAACAAAAACACAGAGAAAGATCTTAATTTATCCATATATTTGCAAGTTCTAGATCGCATTTTATGCACCCTTTGTTTATTGTTTTTGGTTATGATCATTATGGCAACAAAACAAAATGTTTAGCCAAAGGACATGAGTTAATTTTGTTCTTTAGCCTAATTAATTTCTACTCTCATCATTTAGATGACCATTTTTCTTTAAATTAAAGATATCTTGAGCTCGAATTTCTTCTGTGTCATCTGAAAAAACAAATGATATTAGTATAAATAGCATGAAGATAAGGTATTTGATTTTTATTTTTTTTTACACTACTGCAGCATGCTTAATTTGGGGAGCATGTCATTTCTAAAGTTACTATCAGATTTAACAGTTTTTTTTGGTATGTATTTTACTAATGAGCTCATGAACCGAATCAATTCATCAAAAAAACTATCATTGGTAATTTCTGGTCTGTCAATGAGTCCGTCGATAATAAATTTACAGCTAGATTTATAGATAGACAAAGCGCGCAAAAAAATTACCCACTTCATATAATGGATAGAAATATTGTATGCAATTTTATCAGTGTTTTTATTTGTCTGTCAGTATCACTACCAGAAATTTGCTAAATAGCAACGGATTTACCGATGGAATATGTCTGTTGGTAATTTGAGGTCGAAATTACCGACGGACACTATTCCATCCGTATTTCAGTCGGTAACTACCGACGGCAAATTTCCATCGGTAGTTACCGACTGAATTACGGACGAAAAAGTTTCCATCGTAAAAAAAAGGCGGGTCACTGACGTGGAGGTTTTGGTGGGTTATTTTTTCCGATAGAATCACTAACGGATTCAAAAAGACAGCCTGTACAGCGATGTGACCGGTTTGCCGTTTAAATTGCCGATGGAATCATTGAGGGATTTAAAATGGCAGATCTGTACAGTGACGTGTCGATTGTTCCGTCATAATCATTGATGGTTTCACTGACGGAGTGTCCATAGGTGAAACCGTCGGGAAAAGTTAATATATGTCCACTCTGCCGACCCTCTCCTCCCCTATTTCTCCTTCTTCTTCCTATTCCCAACTCTCTCTATCTGTAAACAACCAGCCCCTCCTCCCCCCAAACAAAAATCTCCCTCATATCAGCACAACAAGTTATATTTCTTGAAGTTTTGTGGTCACAGCATCCGTGTTCTGATTTACTGATGGATTTTATCAATTTTTGTAAGTAATTCTATCTTTTTAAATTTTAACATTTAATTAAATGTTAATTTTATTATTTTTTTAGTATATGTATTTTGTTAGTAGATGTACATGTTTTATTATTATTTCTCAAACAAACTTGCAGTATATGAATGTATAATTTTATACCTGTTATGGTTTGTTTTAGATTTTGTAAGATTGTATTTGTTTATAAATTGTTAAAACTTTATGGAACTACCGAAGTACATGTGTTGTTTTGAAATAATTAATAGATTGCTTAATGAGTCCGTTTAAAGTTTTATTAATGGTATTGCGGAGTGGTAATTTCTGTAAATTTATATATTTTAATTTGTATGGACGTTGATAAATGATAATGAATATTTAATATTTATGAGAAGTTGTGATTGGTTTGTTGGATAATCTCGAGGTAAAGTAATATTTTTGCAAGTTTATTTACCTAACTTAGTTAATTAATACATGATGTCATCATAGTTTTATAGAGGTTCGATATAAATCATGGATGATCGTTCATGGATGTATCGAGATTCACCCCAAGGATTGCAGAGGATGGATTATTGTAACGGGGTTCAGGGTTTTATTAATTTCGCAACATCTATTCCCAGAAATTTTACTGGAGGCGGTATTAGGTGTCCATGCAGGAAGTGTTAAAATAAAAAGTATTTGCATCTAGACGTTGTAATGATGCATCTTCTACACAAAGGGTTTATGAAGAATTACCAGTGTTGGTATGCACATGGAGAAGTATTTGTTAGTGAGAGGAGAATGGAAGAAACGGTGGTTGGGTCTACATCTAGTGCTAGCAACGTGCATGAAGCGGCAAATGACAACACTAATCCTTACAGAAATATGGTTATGGATGCAATGAGAATGAATCAAGATAATGTCAGTCAATGTCCAATCGTAGAAGAAAAACCAAATGCAGATGCAACTAGGTTTTTTGATTTGTTGAAAGATTCTGACGAACCATTATGGGATGGCTGCACGAACCACAGTAAATTATCGGCCATAGCACATGTGTTCACCATCAAGTCAGATCACGGGTTGAGTGAGGCTAGGTATGACAAGATTATTGAATGGGCAAGAAGCATTTTACTTGAAGGGAACAGACTGAAAGAGAACTTTTATGCTGCCAAGTCCATGATGAAACCCCTCGATTTAGGATACCAGAAAATTGACATGTGCCCTAAATTCTGCATGTTATACTACCTTGAAAATGTTGAGATGACCGAGTGCATGACATGCGGGCATTCTCGTTACAAACCTAGAACTGGCAAGGGAAAGACTCTAGTGGCATATAAAAAACTTAGATACTTCCCGATCACACCTAGACTGCAGAGGTTATTCATGTTACCAAAGACTGCTGAGCACATGACATGGCACCAAACACACAATGCGGTTGATGGAGTGATGGTTCATCCTTCTGACGGCGAAGCGTGGAAACGCTTTAACAGTGTTCATCCTCACTTTTCAGCTGAATCAAGGAATGTGCATCTTGGGTTGTGTACCATTGGTAAAAGCCATTATATACCCACCCATCTGCCGACACTCTCTTCCTCTGTTTCTCCTTCTTCTTCTTTCCCATCCCACCTCTCCCCTCCCAAATTGCAGTCAACCACCCATACCAACTCTCCACTATTCTCAACATGAGCACTCAAGTTAATTTCTTATATCTTGTACGTGGTCACAATATCCATTTCTTGTAGATTTTATCATTTTTTTGTAAGTAAATCTATCCTTTTTAGTTTTAATATTTAATTGTGAATTTTATTGTTGTAGTATATGTATTTTGTTAACGTTTGTACTTGTTTAATTGTTATTTGTCAAAGAAACTTGTAGTATGAATGTATAATTTTGTAGTTGTTATAGTTTGTTTTAGATTTTGTCAAATTATATTTGTTTGTAAATTGTTGAAATTTTGTTTGAATTACACCGAATTAAATGTGTCATTGTGATGAAATAAATAATTAATAGCTTGTTTAACGAGTCTTGTTTAATTGTTATCAATTCTATTTTGAAGTTGTGATTTCTGTAAATTTATATATGTATAAATTTGTATGTATGAACGTTGATAGTTGATAATTGATAATGAATATTTAACATAAGTGTTGTTTTAGTTTGTTGGATAATGTCGGGGAAAACCAATATTTTTGTTATGTTTTATAGAGGTTCAATATAGAAGTCATGGATGATCGTTCATGGATGTATCGGAACTCACCCCAAGGATTGCGGAGGATGGATTATTGTAACGGTGTCCAGGGTTTTATTAATTTCACAACATCTATTCCGAGGAATTTTACTGATGGCGGTATTAGGTGTCCATGCAGGAAGTGTAAAAATTTAAAGTTTCTGCATCAAGATGTTGTAACGATGCATCTTCTAACCAAAGGGTTCATGGAAGA